>Ga0207674_10000108_pt1 | contig 95567 bp, 82 predicted proteins | sample KBSCornC72_FD_184303 | JGI IMG/M metagenome (GOLD analysis project Ga0207674, IMG submission 184303) | Corn rhizosphere microbial communities from Kellogg Biological Station, Michigan, USA - KBS Corn C7-2 (SPAdes) (version 2) | ecosystem: Host-associated > Plants > Roots > Rhizosphere > Soil ...
GGTACAGTACCGCGAGCGCAGCGACCGGATGGTACACGCCACGAAACGATTATCCAGGCCGAAAGTTGAGGGTACCATCCGGTCGCTGCGCTCTCGGTACTGTACTGCTGAGTCGTTATTCTTGTGCGAAGAACTAACGCACGGCGGTTGATCAATAGCAGCTGTAGATAACAAATGCCCATCTTAGTCAAACGGCTTCTCGCCGCTTTCGTCATCATCCTGATACTCATCGCGATTAACCAATACATGAGCGATGAAGGTCTGTTTGGGTTTGGTGTGCCCCCGTATTATGGGCGCGTCATCGTGCTCGCGGGAATAAACGTAATTCTCGCCGTATCGTTGAATCTTATCACCGGTTTCACGGGACAGTTTTCAATTGGCCACGCGGGATTCATGGCAGTCGGCGCTTATACTTCGGCCTACCTAACCGTCTATCACGCGCAAACCTGGGAGCACTCACTGGCTGGCGTGATTGGTGTCACCGCCGCACATGCTCTCATCTTTTTATTCGCCATTCTGGTAGGTGGGATTGCAGCAGCGCTCGCAGGCTTACTGGTTGGAATTCCCTCTCTGAGACTACGCGGCGATTATCTCGCGATCGTCACTCTCGGTTTTGCCGAAATTATTCGAATCGTAATCCTGAACATCGACAAGGTTGGCGGCGCGACAGGTTTTACCGTTCCTGGCTATACCAACTTTCTCTGGGTTGGTCTATTTGCAGTATTAACTATCGTCATTGTCTACAACATCGTCCACTCAGATATGGGACGAGCCCTCGTGTCGATTCGCGAAGATGAACTTGCTGCCGAAGCAATGGGCATCAATACGACTCGCTACAAAGTGCTCTCGTTTGTAATCAGCTCCGCACTGGCTGGGATGGCCGGCGTGTTGTTTGGTCATTACACACAATTCTTAAGTACCAACGACTTTCAGTTCATTCGATCATTCGAAATCATAATTATGATCGTGTTGGGCGGCATGGGTTCGCTTACCGGTGCGGTGCTTGGTGCGATTGTTATTACGATCATGCCCGAGTTGTTGCGTCAGCTACCGGGGGATCTTTCGCAGTATCGTCTGGTTGTCTACTCGGCTTTACTCATCTTGATCATGTTGACGCGTCCACAAGGAATTCTCGGAACAAGAGAGTTTGGCCTTTCATGGCTAAAGCGACCCCAACGTCGTCCTGAAGGTGATAAGCCAGTCGGAGAAAAGGGAGTGCCAATCGCGGAACAGCCATCGAACACATCAAGCAAGGGTAAGTCATCATGAGTGGCCTGAAGAACGCACAACCAGTCCAGAATGGTAATTCAGTACTGAAGACCAGAGTTTGCACCATTCAGTTTGGTGGTCTAATCGCGGTCAACTGTTTGGATATGAATGTACAGTCCGGAGAGATTTATGGACTAATTGGCCCAAACGGCGCCGGCAAAACGACGATCTTCAACTTGCTCACGGGAGTCTATAAACCTACCTCAGGCGAAATCTTTTTTCAGGGACAACGCATTGACGGTTTGAAACCGTACGAGATCTCGAGACGAGGTGTCTCGCGCACCTTCCAAAACATCCGGCTCTTCCCGAGTATGTCAGTTTTGGAAAACGTTATGACTGCATGTCATCGCCACGCCAGGCAGAGCATCGTCGACGCCGTCTTCCGACTACCGCGCTTTGTGCGCGATGAGCGCGAACATCGAGAATTTGCGGTCGAGTTGCTCGAGATTTTCGATCTCGCTCGATTCAAAGATGAAGGTGGTACAAGTCTTCCATATGGCAATCAACGACGGCTGGAGATCGTTCGGGCGCTGGCGACTCGTCCGCAGCTATTGTTGCTGGATGAGCCCGCTGCCGGGATGAACCCATCCGAACAAGAAGACCTGATGCGGTTGATCAAAGAGATTCGAGATCGCTTTGGACTGACGATTCTTCTTGTCGAGCACAACATGAAAGTCGTGATGGGCGTTTGCGATCGTATCCAGGTGGTCGACTACGGCAAATCGATCGCCCTGGGGCTGCCCGAACAGATTAAGAATGACCCGAAGGTGATTGAAGCTTATTTAGGTGATTAGGTCTTTGGTCTTGGCGGAACTGTAAAATCGGATCGAACTAGAAAGCACCCAAATACCAAGACCGAAGACCGAAGACCGAAGACCCAAGACCCCAAACAGAAAATGCTAACCCTCCAAAACGTATCAGTTAATTACGGTGCCATTGAGGCGTTGACCGGAATCTCTTTACACGTTGAAGCCGGAGAAGTCGTCACATTAATCGGAGCGAATGGCGCCGGCAAAACTACGACTCTGCGTACCATTACTGGCTTGCTGCAACCACGCGCCGGCGAGATCAATTTCGAAGGTGAGGAGATTGGCGGTAAACCTACGCACAAGCTCGTAGCCAAAGGAATCTCAATGTCGCCTGAAGGTCGCGGAGTCTTTGCAAACCTTTCGGTGCGCGAGAACCTTCGGATGGGCGCTTATCTGAACAAGAACAAGAAGAGCATCATTGAAGGCATGGAGCGGGCGTTCCGCATGTTTCCTCGTCTCAAGGAACGCGAATCACAAAAGGCCGGCACGCTCTCGGGCGGTGAACAGCAAATGCTGGCGATGGGCCGTGCACTGATGTCGAACCCGCGACTGCTGCTCCTGGATGAACCGTCGCTCGGTCTCGCACCACTTGTTGTGCACACAATCTTCGAAGCAATTGATGAAATTAAAAGCAAGGGCACAACGATCCTCCTGGTTGAGCAAAACGCCCATGCAGCGCTGGGCCACTCTGATCGAGCGTACGTGTTAGAGACCGGACGTATCGTGATGGAAGGACCTTCGAAAGAGCTGGCTGTTGATCCCAGAATCAAAGAAGCTTACCTAGGTGAGTAGAATAAAGAATCCCACTCAAGCAAATTCGCCCTTAAAGTCATACCCGCAAAACACTGGTACCGTACTTCGTTCGAGTCTCGTTCTGAGTCAAGTCTTCATCATGGTGCTGGCGTTTTCATGCAGCCGTCCCAGTGGAGAAACGCGGCCCGATCATAGTCGAATTAAGATTGGCTACTTCGGGGATCTAAGTGGTCCAACTTTTAACTTTGGACAGTCGGCGATCAATGGTGTGCTAATGGCGGCCGATGAAATAAACCAGGCCGGTGGCATCAATACACGGCGGATAGATGTAGTAATTGAAGACGATCGAGGAAGCCCGGAACAGGCTGCCAAACTTGCCGGCAAGCTGATCGATCAGGATAAAGTCGTCGCGATTGTTGCAGGAGGCACGTCCGGTAATAGTCGCGCAGCAGCTCCCAAGGCTCAGTCTTCACACATTCCGCTTATCTCACCATCGTCAACCGATCCGGCAGTAACAGAAGTTGGCGATTACATATTCCGAGCCTGCTACGTCGACGCCTTTCAGGGCGAAGTGATGGCAAGATTCGCAATCAATAATCTCAAAGCGCAGAAAGCAGCAATCCTGTTTGACTTCAACTCTTCATACGCACGTGGTCTGATGGAGTATTTTGAGATCAGTTTCGCGAAGCTGGGCGGGCAGATTGTCGCGAAACCGTCGTACATGCAGGGCGACTCTGATTTCAAAGGACAGTTGAGTCTTATTCGCGACGCCGCCCCTGATGTGGTCTATGTGCCAGGTTACTACGGTGACGTTGCGATCATCGCAAAACAGGCAAGAGCGATAGGCATTAAACAGCCGTTACTTGGCGGCGATGGTTGGGATGCGCCGGAATTATGGCAACTGGGTGGTGACGCGTTGAATGGTTGCTATATTACATCTCACTATTCGGTCGATGATCCGTCTCCGGCGATTCAGAAATTCGCGCACGAGTATCGTCAACGCTATGGAAATCTGTCGCCAGACGCACACGCCGCCCTCGCTTACGATGCGATGCGTGTATTAATTGACGCAATCACGCGAGCCGGATCCCTGGACGGAGACAAGATCAAAGCCGCACTCGCGCAGACAAAAGACTTTCCCGGTGTGACTGGTGTGATCAGCATGGATGCTAATCGGAATGCGATCAAGCCAGCCGTCGTATTGAAACTCGTGGACACGCAGTTCATTTACCAGGAAACAATTCAACCTGAACAACCATCGCAGGCCACGCCAACAGTTCCCGCGTCCCCTTCTCCCTCGGTTTCCCGTCGCCGCCGATAAACAACGAGTATGCCCCAATCAATTGCCTGCCAAATACTCTGCGTCGCTCCGCAATCCTCAGCGTCACTCTACGATCCTTTCTAAAGAAGGTAGAAACCGCCCACTCCTCCGAACGAAGGTCCACTTCACTTAAGTCAACGATTGACGGGCGTGCCCTAAAGCCGCAGCTACTCGGACTGACGAGGTGCCGCCAATGACGGACTTGGCATTCAAAGTACTCTCGACTGAAAGGACTTCGTAGACATCGTCGGCGAATGATGTCGAGAATGAACGCAATTCGTTAAGTGTGAGCTGCTGTAAATCTTTTCCTGCAGCTAAGGCGTGCATCACAATGCGACCGATGATCTCATGAGCCTCGCGAAATGGAATACTCTTGCGCACCAGGTAATCAGCCAGCTCGGTTGCATTCATATGACCCTGACTGGAGGCAACTTTAGCTCGGACCCGGTCGATCTCAATGTTCGAGAGCACAGTTTGAGTGACCCGGAGACAGGCGATAACCGTATCGAACGCATCGAACACTGCCTCTTTGTCTTCTTGCATGTCCTTGTTATAAGCCAGCGGTAAGCCTTTCATCGTCGCCAGCATTCCAGCCAGATCGCCAAACACTCGACCGGCCTTCCCGCGAACCAACTCCATCGAGTCGGGATTCTTTTTCTGCGGCATCAGACTCGATCCAGTAGCAATCGCATCTCCAAGTTGAATCAGACCAAACTCATTTGTTGAATAGATAATGATGTCTTCAGCGAGCCTCGAAAGATGGACCATCACAAGCGAACAATTCGAGAGGAATTCGAGACAGAAATCTCTGTCACTCACCGCGTCAAGACTGTTCTTTGACACCTCTGCGAACCCGAGATCCGCGGCAAGAGCTTCTCGATCAATCCCAAACGAGTTGCCGGCGAGCGCAGCCGACCCTAACGGCATTATATTGACGCGCCGGCGAGTGTCAGACAGACGAGCTCGATCGCGTGCCAACATCTCAAAGTACGCGAGACACCAGTGGGCCAGGAGAACGGGTTGGGCCGGTTGTAGATGAGTGTAGCCGGGAATGACGACTTCGATATTCGCGTCAGCGAAATCAAGTAGCGCCGCTAGAGAATTCCGCAGCTCTACATCGAGTTGATCGATAGCATCCCGGACCCAGAGGCGAAAGTCGGTGGCCACTTGATCGTTTCGACTCCGTCCCGTGTGGAGTTTTCTGCCGACATCGCCAACAAGTTCAATCAAGCGACCTTCAACAAACGAATGAATATCTTCAGAATCAGAGTTGAAATAAGACTGGTCTTCTGCTCTTCGTTTAATTTCTGACAAGCCATCCTGGATCTGTTGAGCTTCTGCTTCAGAAATAACGCCGGCCGATCGAAGTGCTTTCGCATACGCAATGCTCGCTACGACATCCTGCTCAAACATTCGCCGATCGAACCCGAAAGAATTGTTGAACGACGCAAACCCCGGATCCGTCTTCCCTTTGAACCTGCCACCCCAAAGATTTTTTGTTTCAGACATCTTGTCTCCATTTATCGGGAAATAGGACCTATGTGACCTATAGGGCCTATTCCGAACCATTTGACCATCTTACAACTCACGTGGTAGTTTATGCATCTATGCATTGATTATGCAAGAAGAGTGCATAAGTCATTATGAATAAGCAAGAGCGACAACAAAGAATCCTGAGTTTGATCCGGTCAACGCAGGTTGGCACCCAGGAAGACTTGCGGGTGCTCTTAGAAAAATCAGGCGTGCCGGCAACTCAATCGAGCGTGTCCAGGGACCTGGAAGAACTTGGTGTCGTCAAACATCACGGTCATTACACGCTGCCACAGCCAAACGGATCAACCGCTCGAGGGCTGCTGAGTTTAGACCATGCGGGTGATTCGCTGGTAATCGCGAGAACTATTCCCGGTCTCGCGTCTGCGGTCGCAGTTGAAATAGATGCCGCCGCGATCCCGGAAATAGTCGGGACGATCGCCGGTGAGGATACGGTGTTTATCGCCGTTCGTGATCAGAAGTCACAACGGGAAACTATGAAGGCGATATTGGGGCTGTTCGGGTGAGGATTGGGGCTTTGGGCTTGGGCCTTTGATCTTGGGTCTTGGGTCTTTGGCCTTCGGCCTTTGAATTGAAACGAAACCTAAATCAAAGATCTAAGATCAAAGGCCTAAGACCCAAGTCCAAAAAGGAAACCAAGTGGACAAGAAGATAAACAAAATCGTTCTGGCGTACTCGGGGGGACTCGACACATCGGTGATGCTTCGCTGGCTGAAAGATCACTATAACTGCGAAGTCGTTTGCTACTGCGCTGACGTAGGCCAGGGCGCTGAACTCGCGGGCCTTGAGGAAAAGGCGCACGCGACTGGCGCGTCAAAGCTGTACGTCGAAGACTTACGCGAAGAGTTTGTGCGCGACTATGTATGGACCGCGCTCAAGGCGAATGCTGTCTACGAGGGCGTGTATCTCATGGGTACTTCGCTCGCCCGTCCCGTCATCGCTAAAAAACAGATCGAGATTGCGCAAAAGGAAGGGGCCGACGCGGTGGCCCATGGCGCCACCGGAAAGGGTAATGACCAGGTTCGCTTCGAACTGACCTACTACGCTTTGCAGCCCGATATCAAGGTGATTGCGCCTTGGCGCGAGTGGGATTTCAAAGGTCGAATGGATTTAATCGCGTACGCTCGCGAGCACAACATTCCAGTGACGGCAACTGCCGAGAAGCCCTATTCGACGGACGGCAACCTGATGCACATCTCCTACGAAGGGGGAATCCTGGAAGATCCCTGGGCAGCGCCGCCTGAAGATATCTTTCAATTAACGAAATCGCCCGAGACGGCGAAGTCCGAAGCAGAGTATTTGGAAGTGTCATTTGAAAAAGGTGAGCCGGTCGCGATCAATGGAAAGCGTTTATCTCCAGTACAGCTGCTGTCTGATTTGAATCGCATCGGTGGCGAACATGGAATTGGAAGAGTTGATCTGGTCGAAAATCGATTCGTGGGAATGAAGTCGCGCGGCGTTTATGAGACTCCTGGCGTGACGATACTTCAAGCAGCACATCGAGCTCTCGAGTCGATCACGCTCGACCGCGAAGTAATGCATTTGCGGGATTCGTTTGGAGTTAAGTTTGCCGAAAGCATTTATTACGGTTTCTGGTTCTCACCTGAGTTCAAACTCATGCGAACCATGATTGACGAGACGCAACAGAGAGTAACCGGAGACGTTCGGCTTAAGCTGTACCGTGGCAACTCGATTGTCGTCGGCAGACGCTCACCCAACTCGTTGTACGACGAGAAGATCGCCACGTTTGAGGCTGACACTGTTTACAACCAGCGCGACGCAGAAGGCTTTATCAAACTAAATGCCTTGAGACTGAGACTAGGACAACAAAGCTGACGGGACGGAGGACAAACAAATGAACTTGCAGAATCAAGTTACAGTTACAGACGTCGACAAGATCGGTTCCGCAACTTCGCCACTCGGACTATCAAAGACTGTGGCCTATGTTTCCTCATCCTCTAATCCCCAGCCCGGGGATGTCGTCGTCGTAAGAGCACTGACTGACAGTGCGACTTACAACATGCTCGAACTGCCGACTGGAAGGCTCGCAAAAATCAATCCGGGCGATTTGCTACTCGGCGTCTTGGGTCGAAGACGTGCCCTCAAAGGTTTTGTCGGGGATGTCCCATCATCAGTTAAAGCCGGGGACGAGCTTCACCTCCTGAACATGGGTGGTGTGATTGGTTATTGCACCGGTCATCACTCTAGTCTCGGCGATGCCATCAAACTCGAAGTCGTAGGACTTGTTTGCGATGAAAACGGTCGAATCCAAAACATCGCCGATAGCGCGCTGGCTCCGCAAACAACGCTGGGCGAGACCGCGCCGATAGTGATGATTGCTGGTACGAGTATGAACAGCGGAAAGACCTACGCCGCTACTGAATTGATCAAGCAGGCGACCAGGGCTGGTCTGAGAGTCGCGGCCGCGAAACTCTCTGGTGTTGCTTGTTTGCGAGATACGCTGAACATGGCGGACCATGGAGCGGTCCATACAGCGAGTTTTCTCGATTGTGGTCTCGCTTCAACCGTTGACGTTTTTGATCTCGCTCCAACCGCAAAGGCGATCATTGCTCAGCTCAATGAAGTCAGTCCGGATCTGATTGTAATTGAGATGGGAGACGGCATCCTGGGTGGCTACTCGGTCGACACCGTTTTTGCCGATTGCGAGCTTCGAGAGGCAACTGCGGCGCTGGTCTTTTGTGCCTCTGATTATGTCGGCGCATGGGGCGGTATCGAACTGTTACAGAGACGCGGAGTTGAAGTGGATGTTGTCTCAGGCTCCGTTACCGACTCGCGAATGGGTGAAGAATACATTGAGAGTCAGTTTTCTGTACCGGCTGCCAATGCTCGCAGAAACGGCGCTGAGCTGTTTCGACTCGTGATGCAGAAGGTCAATACGATGCAAGCCCAAACCACTTCGGTCTAACGCTTGCGTAGGAATACTGCGAGGCTGATGATCAAGAAAACGAGGCCGATGTAGAGAAAAGAACGTTGGGTGCTTAGGCCGATACCGATGAAAGCTATGCCAATAGTAAAAAACCCGAGATATGACCATCTCATAAGCGAGCACCTCAAACTGACCGGGTTGTAGACCGTGATAGTCATACGGTCTAAGTAAAGGCGCGGTTGCATAAACTATTTGAAAGGAGGCGAAGGCGTTGAATCAGACCAAACTTCGAGTGGGTATTTACGGTGGCTCAGGTTATGGCGGGTCGGAGCTACTGCGCATTCTGCTGTTCCACAACGACGTGGAAATCGCCTTCGTCACCGCTAACGAGCAAGCAGGCAAGGCGGTCGCTGAAGTACATCGTAACCTGCTCGGCCTGTGTGAACTTAAGTTCTCAAAAGCACCCGAGTCACCCGAGACGCTGACCGATCTTGACTGTGTTTTCCTGGCACTGCCGCATGGCCAGGCGATGGAGGTTGTACCGAGGCTGCCTACGAACGTCAAGGCAATTGACCTGTCCGGTGATTTTCGGCTGAGCGACCAGGAGGCGTTTGAAAAGCATTACAAGCAGGCGCACACGGCTATGCAGACACAGGCAGAGTTTGTTTATGGTCTAACTGAGACTAATCGCGAGCAAATCAGTTCGGCGCGTCTAATTGCCAATCCTGGCTGCTTTGCCACCGCTACGTTACTGGGCCTCGCTCCGCTTACCGCGAGTGGATTGCTTTCTGGTCGGGTGATTGTTGATGCGAAAACCGGGTCGTCCGGGTCTGGGGTCAAACCTGCGGCAAACACTCATCATCCGCAACGCATGAACTCGTTTTATGCGTATAAGCCATTTACTCATCAGCATGTTCCCGAAATTGAGCAGGAGTTGAGACGCGTTGGCGATTGGACCAGTGAACTGATCTTCATGACGCATTCGCTGCCAGTGGCGCGAGGAATATTCTCTTCGATTTATGTCGAAACGAAGAGTGAATTAACGCTGGCGGATCTTCGATCGATCTACCAGGACTTTTATCGCGAATCGTTTTTCGTCAGGCTAGTGGAAGGATCCCCCGACATCAACTGGGTCAAGACTACAAACTTTTGCGATTTAGGATTCGCTGTCAGAGGGAATCAAGTTGTCATCTTTTCAGCGCTCGATAATTTAGTGAAGGGCGCCGCCGGTCAGGCAGTGCAGAACATGAATCTAATGTTCGGATTGCCGGAAACTACCGGTCTTAAGCTGGTGGGAACTAATCCGTAGGGGCGGCCCTCCGTGGCCGCCCGCCCTGTTTGCTGAAGCCCCGATTGATGAATGAAGTCTTCTTCCGTGTGCGTTGGTTGAAAGAATAGCTTGTTCTACGACTAGGGGCGCCCACGGAGGGCCACCCCTACAAAATAAAATGGAATTTACACCAGCGGAAATTAAGCCTTTGATCAGGATGGAGGAGGTCGAGAAGATCGATGTGCGCGTGGGCACGATCTTGGCTGTCAATGACGTGGAGAATGCTAGTAAGCTGGTGAAGCTAACGGTATCGTTTGGAGATCATCAACGTACGATACTCGCTGCCATCAAGAATGAGCGCGCCGATCCAAAAGAGATCGAAGGCAAACAGGCGCTATTTATTGTGAATCTAGAGCCGCGCAAGATGCGCGGTGAAACCTCCGAAGGAATGTTGTTCGATATCGGATATGCCGATGGTCTAACACCCGTTCTCGCAATGCCGGAAAAGCCGATCAAGGATGGAGCACGAGCAGGATGACTGTGGAAACAATGACGTCTCTTTCAGAAGTGACAGCGAGCGAAGAACAACATCAGCTTGCAACCTACAAGAAGATGCCTGTTGTCGCAGCGCGCGGCGAAGGAGTCTGGCTCTACACGAGTGAGGGTGAAAAATTTCTGGATCTCTATGGAGGCCACGCCGTGGCCGGAACCGGTCATTGCCACCCGCACGTTGTTAAGGCGATCCAAAAACAGTCTGCACAACTCCTTTTCTACTCCAATCTCGTCTATTCGGAAACGCGGGCCATGGCGGCTGAAAAGTTGGTTTCAGTAGCACCGGCCCCGCTCGCAAAAGTTTTCTTTTGCAATTCAGGCACCGAAGCAAACGAAAATGCAATGCGAATCGCGCGAATGAAGACCGGTCGCGAAAAGATCATTACTTTTTCCGGCGGTTTTCATGGACGTACCGCTGATGCGATCAGCGCGACCTTTCTCGGAAAATATCGTGAGCTTGGAAAACCAAATGTGCCCGGCCACCTCGAGGCTAAATTCGGCGATATTGAATCAGTTCGAGCGCTAGCAGATGAAACTGTTGCCGCTGTAATGATCGAGCCGATCCAGTCGATGGCCGGTGTTAAGACTGCGCCTCCGGAGTTCTTCACCGAGTTACGCGCGCTCTGCGATGAGCGCGGGATGCTACTAATATTCGATGAAGTACAAACCGGTATAGGTCGCACGGGCACCTGGTTTTTTGCCGGAAGTAAACTAGCTGGCCACGTCGTACCTGACATAGTAACTCTTGCTAAGGCGCTCGGAAGCGGGGTGCCGGTTGGCGCTTGCCTGGTGACCGATAACGCTGCTGCCGCTATAAAGGAAAATGATCTGGGTACCACTTTTGGCGGAGGTATGCTCGCAATGGCCGCGGTGTCTGCCACACTTGAAGCGATTGAATCAGATGGCATGCTCGACAACGTCACAAAAGTGGAAACATACCTGCGAGAACAATTGAAAAATGTAAAGTCGGTTGTGGCCGTGCACGGAAACGGCTTTCTCCTGGGAATCGAATTCGCCGGCAAAGCTGCTGAGGTCCATAAAGCGTTGCTTGAGCGAAAGATAATCACTGGTACGTCAAGCAACCCCCAGACGCTGCGACTGTTGCCACCGTTGTCAATGTCCGCAGAAAACGTGGACATGTTTATTAATGCACTTCGCGAAATTGAATCATAAACGAGATGCACGATTTCTTAACAACCGGAAATTTAGACCGCGAGCAGTTGGACCATCTGATTGAAGCGGCATTACGCTTCAAGGGTGGTCAGGATCAATCCAAACCGCTTAGCGGAAAATCCGTCGCACTCGTATTCTTCAATCCCAGTTTGCGGACGCGGGCCTCAATGCAAGTAGGTATCTACGAACTTGGTGGGAATGCCGTGACCCTGGAGCCAGGCGGCTCGAGTTGGACCCTCGAACATCGCCACGGCGCGGTAATGGATGGCGATAAGACCGAGCATATTTCGGAATTCGTGCGGGTGCTCGAACGTTACGCCGTCGCCATCGGCGTCAGGGCCTTCGCCGAGTTAAAGACCTGGCAGGAAGAACGTAACGATCCTGTCCTCAACGCGTTTGCACGGTATGCGAGTGTTCCCGTTATGAACCTCGAGTCAGCCATGCATCATCCCTGCCAATCGATGGCGGACATGATGACGATCAAGGAAAAACTCGGTACGGGTCGAAAAAGAGTTGTGTTGACATGGGCCTGGCATCCAAAACCGCTGCCGATGGCGGTGCCGAATAGTTTTGCGCTTGCCTCAGCCCAGATGGGCCATGACCTGGTAATTGCCCATCCACCGGACTACGACCTTGATGAAGAGTTAATGGAATCGCTTTCGGTCCATGCTTCAAGTGAAGGCGGCAGCATAGAAGTTACCGATGATATTGATGGCGCCTTCGATCAGGCTGAAGTGATCTACGCGAAGAGTTGGGGCTCAAAACGATTTTACGGGAACTCAGAACAAGACCTTATTAAACGGGCTCAATACCGCCGAAAGTGGATTGTCGATGACCAAAAGATGAATCGGACGAACGATGCGATCTTCATGCATTGTCTACCAGTCAGACGAAATGTGATCGTTACTGACAGCGTGATCGACTCGCCGGCATCGGTGGTGATTGATGAGGCGGAAAATCGACTCCACATTCAGAAAGCAGTGCTTGCCGAACTGTTCAAGGAGAGTAACTAAAGGCGCTTCGGATGACTGAGCCGCGTCACGAAATCGACAATCAGGTGCGTCTCGATTTGCTACGAGAGGCGCTGCCCTATATTCAGCGCTTCCAGGGCCAAACTTTTGTCGTGAAGCTTTCCGGCAAAGTCACCGAGAATGCGGAGAACCTTGCTTCGCTCGCTGAAGAGTTGGCTTTGCTACATCAGGTTGGCATTCGGATCTGCGTAGTTCACGGTGGCGGAAAGCAACTTACTGAACTTGCTTCGAAGCTTGGGATCGAGCAGACGATCATCGAGGGGCGTCGCGTAACAGATGATGCGACACTTGAAATGGCGAAGATGATCTTCGCGGGAAAGATCAATACCGATATCCTGGCAGCGCTTCGTCAACGCAGCATTGAAGCGGTGGGTTTATCGGGTGTTGATGGGAATATTGTTCAGGCCAGGCGGCGTCCACCAAAAGAGATTCTCAATCGTGAGACTGGACAGAGCGCTCGAGTCGATTTCGGTCATGTCGGAGACGTGGTTCAGATCAACTCGCGCTTGCTAACAGTACTCCTCGATCACGGTTATTTACCTGTGATTTCATCCTTAGGCGCTGACGATGAAGGCACAGTTTTCAACATAAACGCCGATACTATCGCTTCGGAAATTGCGGTCCAACTGCAAGCGGAAAAGATCATCTTGTTAAGTGATGTTGATGGTATTTATTTGCGGGCTGGTGAGTCCGATTCCAAAGTGTCGCGCTTGACGACTGCGGAGGCCGACGAACTAATTGCGAGTGGAGCAGCAACTGGAGGCATGATTCCTAAACTTCAGAGCATTACGACGCTATTGAGACGCGGGGTTCACAGCGCACATATCATTAGTGGAACAAAGAGAAATGCCCTGCTCTCAGAAGTCTTCACCGATAAGGGCACTGGGACAATGATTATCGCGTGACACCGGACTGCGGGACCGAGCGAGGCTGAGAATAACATTCGAGTCGCTCTCACGATCCCAGACCGAAGACAATCAGCCGTTCCTCTACGCTGATGTCGACCTTGACAACACTATTTCTGACCACAAACGATTTCCCTGCGGCAAACACGAAGGAAGCAGCCCGGACTGAGAGGTCAGGAATTGATCCGCTCGCTCGACGAACTGCTTCCCCTAATCCAATCAACTGATCGGTGACTTCGGTAAATACGCATCCCGGTCGAATGGCGGATCTTCGTGATCGGGGATGACATCGTCGGGCCAATCTTGCGCCCATCGTTGTCGTTGTTGGTCGTCAGCGTAATACTTCAGATAGACCTGATTGTCCTCGTCACTACCGCTGCCAGTCAGATCGATCATGTAAGCGTAGCTGGCATTCTCGGGAAAGAGCACCGCTTCCTCCCTTAAGCCGTCGGTATAGAGATAGCGATACAGTTCAAGATCGCTTAAGTGGTCCGTGTGCAGTAGATATGCACCGAGCGACGCCATTCGTTCGATGATCTCTTTAAGCTTGTTTTTAACGGTCGCATCATCCAGATCACCCGGAATGGGAAGTTCGAGTCCGGCGTTTTCCAGCAGACGAAACAGGCTGATTGGTTCTGCTGTCTCGTATTCCAGGACTTGTCGCAAAAATTCCTCTTCAAGGTCGGCTGGCATTGATTGAAGAGAGTGAGTACTGCCGCCGAGTTTCTCCAGTTCAGCGCGTAGCCGGGCAATGCGTTTCTCCTGGTCTGGCTCATCGGTCAACTGTGTGAGTGTCATTTTCTGGCTCCTTAAGGAATGAGGTTTAAGGTTTGCGAGGCCTGGTCGAGTGTGTGAAGTGGCCCCGGTTAACACAATCCGTTCCAACATGACTCTTAATTTTTTGGAGTTATGTGAGGTGAACGAAAGTCGCGTGCATTCTCTGTCGTGAGGGCGGAAAAGTAAAGAGAGTTAGTGTTAATTCGTGTCTCTTGTCGGACAGAACCACCGCTCCACTAAATCACACGAACTAACACTGACTAAAGTTACAGTAATCCGAGTTTTCGGCACAGGCTCTAGCCGGGATGTCGCAGCTCAAGTCTTTTTTGAGGACAACGGAGGAGCGGTGAACATATCCAGATTCGATAGACCAAGATTCTGCTCAATTTCGGAGATTCGCTTTTGTACCGCATCAAATCCGTCACCACCAAAGGTCTCGCTTTCGATCTCTTCAAACTTCGCTCCCAATTCATCGAGGCGTCGATCACCAACGGCTGCCTTCCATGCAGGAAAGATGATCGTATCCTCAATTGCCGCATGATGTTCGTACATCCGGACCAGCGATTCCAGCGCCTTTATGAACTCCTCGACGCTCGCCGCCGGAATCTTGTCTCCCTTCGTAATAGACAAAATGTAGTCGGTGATTTCCCGTCCACGAACATGTTGCGCCGTAAGAACGTCAACATAAGAACTCGCTGTACCTTGCGCTTGTCTCAAAGAAGGGAAGATGTATGCTTCCTCCAGTTTTTTCTCGTGGTAGTCTTCACCAAATACTCGAAACAATTGCGCCGCCTTTTCGAGTTCGTCGGTAGGAACACTGCCCGCATCCAGCTTCAACCTGGTCGCGCTTTCTGTATAAACCAACAAAATACGCCGCAGAATGCCATGTTCACGCATTAGATCTTCCGTCGCAGTCACTTCAATGCCGGCAGCCTCGTCCGACTCATCACCCCCTTTGCGTGGTTCGTCATTTCTTGCTCCACTGGACGAGTTTTGTGGCATCGCGCAACCCGCAAGCACTGTCCCCGCTCCAATTGCTGACACTCCAAGCAACAACTGTCTTCTCTTAAGGTTCAATTTTCTGACTCCTTTCCGCCTCTGACTTTTGATATTAACCCGCGGATGACGTTAGACTAAGCGTACATCAGAAAAGACAAGTAAGATTCTACAATAATGGATAATGCCGAAATCGCGCGCCGGTTCTATCGTCTTGCTGCCCTCATGGAGATTCGGGGGGATGATCCATTTCGGCTCCGATCTTATCGAAATGCGGCGGAGGCGATCGAGGTCTGGCCCACTCCTTTGCAGGAGATTGCTGCAGCCGAGGGAGAAACAGGGTTACAAACGATTCCAGGCGTTGGTAAGGCAATCGCCGGAAAAGTGCTCGAACTCTTATCAACGGGGAGCTTTGCTGCGTGGGATAGGCTGACGGCGGAAACGCCTGAGAGTGTTCTAGATCTCACCGAAATACCGGGCATTGGTCCAAAAACCGCGGCGTTACTTCACCAGCGTTTTAAGGTTTCTTCTCGTGCGGATCTTGAGAAGTTTGCCGCCGGCGGCGGTCTCGAACTGGTCGATGGGATTGGACCAAAGACCGCAGAACGAATTAAAGACGCCTTGTCGGAATAACTTCTTTACCAATCAGTCGCTGACATGATTGAATTACGGAACGCTTTTCTTCATCTCCAAACTGTTTCCCAAACGAGGACGCTATGAGCAAATCGATCAAACGACGGGACTTCATGCGTAAAAGCGCCGCGGCCGGCATTGTGGTCGCAGCCACCAAGGACAACGTTCTTGGCTTTCCAATGATCTTGAAGCAAAGCTCGATAAAACCGGTTGTCATATCGTCAGCAAACGGGAACAAATTTAAGAACGGCGGTGAGGTGACGGCGGTTAAAAAAGCATTCACCATGATCACAAATGGTTCCGATGTTCTCGACGCCGTAATCGCAGGTGTCAACATCGTCGAACTTGATCCCCTCGACGACAGCGTAGGATATGGAGGCTTGCCAAATGCTGACGGCATCGTGCAACTCGATTCCTCCTGCATGCATGGACCAAAGAAACGCGCCGGAGCAGTCGGCGCACTCGAAGGTGTTCGCACTCCATCCCTCGTTGCGAAAGCTGTAATGGAAAATACGGACCACCATCTGATCGTCGGTAAAGGAGCACAGGAATTTGCACGCAACATGGGGTTCAAAATCGAGGACGACCTGAACACCGATAACTCAAGGAAGCAATGGCTCGAATGGAAGCGCCGCACCGATCCGTCTCACTACCTCGATCCAAAAAAACGAGCTGAGGCCGGACATAAAGCTGCGCTCGAAATGTTGGCCGAAGGTCTGTTGCGTGAAGAAAATCTGCACGGCACCATAAACTGCGACGGCATCAATTCGAAAGGTGAAATTTGCGGCGTTACGACTACCAGTGGTCTAGCCTGGAAGATCCCGGGACGCTTAGGAGACTCGCCTATTCTCGGCGCTGGACTATACGTCGACGGTGACGTTGGAGCAGCCGGCTCAACAGGTCGCGGGGAAGCAAACCTCTACAATCTCTGCTCGTTTGTGATCATTGAAGAGATGAGGCGCGGTGCTCATCCTAAAGACGCCGGCATGGAAGTCCTGAAGAGAATAAAGAACAACACCGTGGAGAAACGACTTCTCAATAGTCGCGGCCTGCCGAATTTTGGGATCAACTTCTACATTTTAAACGCAAAGGGCGAGTTCGCCGGCGTAACGATGTACGAGGGTTCTTCATTCGCACTCTGCAACGAGAATGGTCCTCAAACTTTGAAAGCGGAGGCCTTGCTGCAAGGGAAACCGAGTGAAACCGACTAAGAAAATCGTGTCTTAATTTTATGACCTCACGTACAAGCGTCTCAGCGCTTTTACTCACGCTATCTCTAATCCTCGTAAGCTGTGGTACATCCAGGATTGATCGTGAGCTGACAACCATTCGCGACGAGATAAAGAAAGAGTTCGGCGAAGAAGCTAAAGTCCGATTTGGTCAAGGGGATCGGCGGTCAATCTTCTTTGTGACATTTGAGAATTCGCCGCTCAATGCGCGAGCTGTTTCGACCAGATCCAAACTCGCACAGAACGCAGCGAATGTCGTGAAGAAGAACTTTACCGGATTCACAGGTACCGATGAGATCTGGGTCATGTTTCTAAGGGTGAAGACGAACTTGATCATTCTTCATCGAGTCGAAGAGGTCGACACCTTCCGCTTTGACCGTGAGGCCAGATTATTCAAACCTAGTTCAGTCGACATCCCCGAAGGCAATCCACTAGTTCCTCGCGCAACCTATATTGAAAACGCCGACCAAAGTGATGTTGCAGTCCGAATCCAATTGGACGGTCAACCAGGCGCGGGACTTACGCTGATACCCCATTTTACGGTTGCTGGTAACGCAGAAGAGGAAAAAGCGAAAGCTCCGCGAGAGGTCTCGCTCGACTTCGCGTTATTTTCTCGTCAACCGAGATTCAGCCAGGATATGAAGATTAAGTTTGATGTGGATGGAAAACCTCTCCTGGAAACCGCCGGTAAGGTTTCACAGTATCCTGGCGACGCGGGTACGTTCTCGGAGTTTTGTTACGTGAAGATTCCCTACACAACTTTTAAGAGCTTGTCGTCAGGTGAGGTTTTGACCATCAAGCTTGGCAATACTAACTATGAGCTAACTCCCGAAGAAGTCTCGGCCCTCAAAAAAATGGCCGACTTTGTAAAGGAATAAACTTTGTGCCGGATCCCGAGCCTGGTTAGGTCTAATCTTGAGAGAGCGGCCCTGAATTAGTTTCCAAATCGCCCCGCGGATCCGGCACAAGTCATACTACTTAGCTTCAGGATCGGCCTGCATCATTCCGAAGATATTTCCTTCAGTGTCTTTGTAATAGACCAACCAACCCATTCCGGGAATCGGCATCTTTGGCACGACAACCTGAGAACCAAGAGATTGAGCTTTCGCGATCGAGGCATCGATATTCTCAACGTCAATAGTACAAACGTATGCAATTACAGCCTGGCCATCGATTTCGCCTTGACGGCGCAATAGACCACCATTTATTCCCGGTTGGCTATCTGGTCCAGTAGTAACCAACCAATAGTCCATTGGGCCTTCCCACTTCTGAAATGTCCATCCAAAAAGAGACTCATAAAACTTTACAGCTCGATCTGGATCGCCAGCGTGAATTTCAAAATGAATAACTCTCGGCATGCGCTTCTCCTCTTCTAGTTTGAAGTTAGCTGTTCGCAGTCGCAGTTGTTTTGCCGTACTTCTGGGTCGCAAAACCAACAATCAGGCCAACCATCGTTCCTGGCAAGACTATCTCGAAGTAATAACCACCCTGCATTAAAGCGACGAGAAATGCCAGGAGGGCGCCTACAATCACACCAAACAGAATTCCGATTGGCAGGGAATGGTATTTCCTGGCAAAGAATCCAATCGCAACTCCGGCAATAATTCCTTTGATGGTTGAACCTATGACGATGCCACCAAGCTGGTCACGAACTGCGGGAGTGAACCACGCCGTTAGACCATCAATAGCACCGAGCACTGCTCCCAAAACGATTCCAATAAGGGGTTTCGACATACTATCTCTCCTCAAATAAGACGTGATTTCTGTGGAACCACGGATTTAGTGTCTTCCTACCAATCCATTAAACGTCGATGAAATTTTCTTTAAGTCCCAGGCAAACTTTTTTGGCCTGTTGAACGCCTTTTTGTTCAGCCTTACCTAACTATTAAACAGTTCTGCGAGGTTCTTTAGTCGCGTGCGGTAAAAATGAAGAAAATTCTCATTATGAGGTAGGCCAGGACGAGCAGCACGAAAAAGCGGTTCTTGCCAAGCCATCGTCCAGTCTTTTCAAGAATATTTTCACGATAGGCAGAGACTGGTTCCGCATCGAGCAAGTGACCGACGTCAGTCGATAGCTCGTCAGCGCTCGCATAACGATCTCGGCGTTCAAGAGCCATGGCTTTGAGACAAACAGCTTCAGCGGCTTTGCTAATCGAAGGCTCAACAGCGCGAGGTAGGGCTGCCGACGAATGATCGGAACGCGTCGCCGGCGCGGTGTTTGTAAGAAGGAAGTACATTACCGCTCCGAGGGAATATACGTCGGTGCGAGAATCGATCTGTTCGCCCCGGGCCTGTTCTGGCGACATGTAATGACGCGTACCAATTATAGTGCCGTCCGCAGTGACATGACTCGGAGTTGGACTGAATGTGGTGTTGGTGGAGCGCAGTTTAAGGGTGTCGGCCTCGGAGTCAGGTAAAGATGTCGGGGATAGGACCTTGGCGATTCCCCAGTCGAGGACAAGCACCTCGCCAAAGGAACCGATCATTATGTTCTGAGGTTTTAGATCTCGATGCACTACGCCGTGAGCGTGAGCAAAGGCTACGGTCTCACATACAGATTTGAACTTACGCAGACGGTCGCCCGGCGTTCTTACAGTCGCAGCGTACTCATCCAAACGATTTCCACGAACGAACTTCATCGCATAGTAGACCCTGCCATCCTCGGTCGAACCAACATCATGTACCGGCACAATTCCCGGATGTTCCAATTGTGCGATTATTTGTGCCTCTCGTAAAATCCTTCGCTTTGTGTCGTCGCTCAAATCGGTTTCGCGAAGAACTTTGATGGCGACTTCTCGATCTAGTTCCCGATCATGGGCCAAATAGACTGCGCCCATTCCTCCACTACCAAGCTCTTTGATAATTGAGTATTTGGTTCCGCTAAAATCGGGTTCGCTGACCACTTTGCGAAGGTGATCTAGTTTTTGGTCTGACAGCCATTTCATTTCAGTTCAAGTCCCAACAGCAAACGGGCCTCGGTCCGAAACTCTTCTTCAGTAGCCGTAATCTCTCCGAGCTTTTCGAGCACTATCTTGCGAAATTCACGACGGGCAGCTGCAAGGTAATTATTGACCGTAGCTGTATCAAGGTCGAACTGCTGTGCCAGTTTCGCATACGAAAGGCGTTCACCCGGATTTTCGTTGTTTAGATCATAGGCCTCAAAGAGTCGTAAATGAACCTGGCGGTTTGATGATGACAGACGCTCTCGGAGTCCTTCCACCGCAGCAGTGAAAAAGCTTCGGACCCATTCTCGATGAAAGAAGTCCTCGGGAGTTAGGTCCTTGGCGATTGACTGTAGCGACCATTCATCTTCAGCACTCAGAAAATCGAGGTCAAGGTGTTCACTTAGACCGCCACGTTTTAGTCTTTTATCAGACTTCTGCTGATTTGAGACGAACCCATCAAGACAGGTCCTGATAAAGGTCTGAAAACTTGCTTTGGCTGGATCGTAGGCTGCAAAATAATTCTTTTCTAAGGCCACTGCAAAAAATCCCTGGGTAAGATCTTTCGCATCCTCGTTACTTGCATGCCACTTCCAGCGGATGTATTTGTAAGCAGGTTTCCAATAACTCGTAAGGATTGACTCAAACGCCCGCTGCCGAGTCTGCCTGTCACCGCTTCTGATACGTATGATCGCCGACTCGTTTGTCGCCGGGAACCGGTGGTTAGGACCACCTATGTCAGTATCAGGATCCATAAGGCTCTGACTATTTCCGTTTCGGGACCGAAGCTCAGGCGGCGGCTTGATCATCAAGATAGCTGTCCGCGAGTGTCATGAGACTCGAATAGATTGCGATGAAAAGATTTCACATTATTTTTGGTTTGACTCTGGCAGTCGTCTTCCTGTTGACCGGACAATACATGGACCGCTTTCATCACCATCTTGTCGACATGCCGGATGGTCCAAGGATGTTATATCGATCCCGTCATATCTATATTCTACTGTCAGCTTTGGTCCACCTTGGTATCGGATCCTATTTCTACTATCGAACCCAAACCTGGTTACGCATTATCCAGTTACTGGGCTCAGCTTTGATCACAATAGCTTCGGTCATGTTTGTGTCAGCGTTTTTCTACGAACCAGGCCTGCAAAATCTAAAGGGACCGATCACCAAGATCGCCGTAATAATTACCGCAGTTGGAATGTTGTTTCACCTGCTCGGCAGTAGAGAAACGATGAAGCACGAACGTTAAAAACTAAAGGCTACTATGAAACTTGTGAAGGAAGAGGAATACTATGACGTATTCTGCGGCCAATTGATCTTCTAGTTTGGAAAAGACTCAGACGGCAAATAAAAGTTTTTTACAATTCGGCGTAAACGACTGAGTTGCTTGTCAGGGCGTGGCTACTCTTGCTTCGGCTTGTCGTTTGACTATGACGAGTGTGATATCGTCGGCAGCCGCCGTTCCCTGAGCGAATTTTGTTAACGACGACTCAATCCGATCTCTTATTCCGGCAGCTGAGCTGGTCACGTTACGTGATACGACCTCGTACAATCGAGTTGGGCCAAACTCTTCACCGGTAGGACTCACCGCCTCGGTAACACCATCAGAATAAATTACGAGGACGTCTCCGGGAAGGAGTTGCGTTCGGCCTTCGCGATAATCAGCATCGGGCTTAATGCCCAAAGGTAGACCACCAGACGCAAGTTGTTCGACGGTTCCAGCCGCATGAACAATCAGAGGAGGATTATGACCCGCATTCAAAAACGACAGTGCTCCGGATCCCGGATCTAGCTCAGCGTAGAAGAGCGTAACAAAACGATTGGCCGGTATGTTGTCTGCCAGGTATCGATTTACTGCAGAGATTGTGGCTACTAAAGAGTCGTGGGAACCCGACTGCGCGTGAACGGCAGCGTGTAGCGATGACATCAACAGAGCCGCCGCAGTTCCCTTACCCGATACATCGCCGAGTGCTATTACGAGCCGGCCATCTTCACGCTCAATAAAATCGTAATAGTCACCACCGATTTCATAGCAAGGAAAACTAATTCCCTGGAGCTCGTAACCATTCACCTGTGGAGGTGCAGTTGGTTGGAAGCGCTGCTGAATCTCGCTGGCGAGGGCCAACTCGCGTTCCAGTCGTTCACGCTCGAGCCGTGCCTCCACAAGTCGAGTGTTTTCGACGCGAATCGCAGCGACTGAAGCAAGGGTTGTCAATACTTTTAAGTGATCTTCCGTGAAGCGGCCTTCAGCAATCGGCGAATCGGCATAGATAATCCCGAAAACTTTTTCTGAAACACCGAGTGGAACGGCCAGGACCGAACGAACTCCCTGCAGGACGACGGTGCCGCTCGCAAATCTCGGATCGTGTTGCGCATCGGAGGTCAGTACAGACTTGCCCCGTATCACCACCTCATCCAATACGTTTCGACTAACACGAATTTCACCAACTTCTCCGGCTCGATCGCGGAGCCGAGCAACAGCCACACGAAGATCTTCACTGCCTTCGTCGCGCATCATGATCAAACAGCGATCGGCGGGAACGGCTTCAAACACAAGCGCCACTATCTGTTCTAACGTTTCATTTAATGTCGCCGAAGCGAGTAGTGTAATTCCCACCTTGCTGATGAGAGCAAGAAGGTCACCATGCTTGGTTGCAGGCTTCACTGCCGCTGCAGTCTGGGCAACCTCTTCCGGTTTGGTGCGGGCTCCTTCGATCGCCTCAAGCAGACCAGATGTGGTGCGATCACCGGAAGCCAGCGCTATTGTCGACTCAGGAAGTGAGGCGGCAGAGTTATCAGTGATCATGGTCGCGCCCATGCTCGAGTTATAACTGCCGTCGTCGAAGATTATTTCGGTCTCGCCAATTTGAATCCGGCCGCCAGAGGTTAAATGAATGACACCCTCTACATTGGACCCGTTATATAGCGTACCGTTAGCAGAGCCGAGGTCCTGCAAAACATATTCGTCGCCCTCACGGCGCACTTCCGCATGAACTCGCGAGGCGAAAGGATCAGGAATACATAAATCGTTTCTCGCTGAGCGACCAATGGTGATGCGTAAACGCCCTAACGGAAAATGGTCAGGGGCACGGTCGGGATATTTCACTATTAGTTCGAACATTTTGGACAAAGACTGCTACTAACGTATTGGTGGAGCTAACCGGTCAGGACCCTCACGCACAACGGCTGTGCCTGCAATGATATCGTGCAACCCTCGACCCCGCATGGTAAAAGCAACCATGATAAAACCCAAACCCAGAATTATGAAGGACAAGGGATAGCCTACAAAGTGACGAAGGAAGGCCCGGCCCACACCCGGTTCACCGCCATCGACTTTCTCAATACGCAGGCCGGTAGCCCATTTCCCTACAGTGACCCCGAATAACCCGGGTAGCATACCAAGGTTAAGAATTGCCGCAGCAATCGCCAGCAAAATCCCGGCAGTTTCCGCTGAATTACCGGCTGCACGAGCTCCTCCACCCAGGATTCTGGCGACCAGCGTTCCGAAGACCACGATTGCCGTCAACAGGATGTAGTCGATAAGCAGGGCTCCGCAGCGAAGAGAGAAAGGGGCTGGAAGCGATTGTCCGCCTTTTCTGGCAGCGCGACTTCTTGGTTGTGGACGAGTCAAACCTTGGGCGACGATCATTAGAAGTTAAAAACTTGGTGCAGTCTACTTCAACCGGAGCCAACTCGCATACTGCACACGAGCTTCTGGGCTGATCAAGGCCCCGTCGTGGGTCTGACTACACAAGTCGGGAGCAATTTTAACCAACTAGGAAGTGCAGGGTTGTTTCCCCTACTCTTAACTTGTCGCCACTATCTAACACACGTGGCTGTCTGGGAGCGAGTCGAACCGAATCGTTGATGACCGTTCCATTCACCGATCCCAAATCTTCTACCAGGAAAGTTTCACCTTCGAGCCAGATACGCGCATGCCTTCTGGAAACCTTGGTTTCCGGATCAAACCGGGAAAGGTCGATTTCCGGGAAAATATTTGAATGGGGGTCAGTTCGCCCGAGAAGGTTGCTGTCTTTCTGCAATATAAATGACGCATCGAGCTCAGTTGTGCCGGCGACAACAAGTTTCGCCGTAGGCCTCGCCGCGTGCAACATCGCACTGGCACCAACTCCTGCAAGTGGCTGACGCGCTCCGCAGTGTGCGCAAAATACATCGTCGGCCGCGATCCTGCCGCCGCAAAAACCACAGTACACAGTCTGACCCTGAACCGTTTCATTGCCAACCTGAGGCGCCGGAAGTCCGTAATTGACCCGGCCCGACATTAGTTTCTCAAGATGGATTGCCAGCTCGTTTCGCAACTCGCCTGCCGTTCGGAAACGATCTTCCGGTTTGTACTCAACGGTTCTCATCAGGATCTGTTCCATCTCTGTCGAGATACCTGGAGCGATTTGCCTTGGCCGCGGATTCTTCGAAAAATCAAAGATCAGGAGTGGGTTATCCTGTGGGTCAGCTCCAGTCAGCAGATGGAACATTGTCGCGCCCAAGCTATAGATATCGGACGCTGGTTGAACTCGACCACTGAATAACTCGGGCGGCGCATAACCCATGGTTCCGACGGCTGTAACGCCCTTTTCCTGTTGCGACACCCAACGCGCAATACCGAAATCGATCAGCATCACGCGACCGGTGTTCCCGTCAATCATCAAATTGGCCGGCTTCAGGTCGCGGTAGATGATCGCCTTCGGTCTCGAGTGGAGATAGTCGAGCACGTCTGCGATTTGCATTCCCCAGTCAGCCACCGTTTTCTCATCGAGACGACCACCAACGGCCGCACGTATGCGTGAAGCCAGATCGCCTCCAGAGATATATTTCATGACAAGGTAAAACCGGCTTAGGGCGTCATCATAAAAATAGTCGTAGATGGTTGGGATCGAAGGGTGTTCAAGTGAGGTAAGTAACAACGACTCTCGCTTGAAATCGCCGATGGCCTTTTCATGTTGGGCCGGATCCAGGTGCGACTCGACCATCTCTTTCACAGCACGAGGCGCATCACCCAGGTTTCGATCTTTAGCGAGGTAAACGGCTCCCATTCCGCCGCCACCAATACGGCGAACGATCTCATAGCGAGAATTGAGCACAATGCCGCTCTCGAGCTGCTTAACGGATGCATGATGGCCGCCGGTAGCACCTTTTTGCGGAGTCGAATTTGTTCCAAAGATTCTGACGTCGTCCGTAGCGCCCCCTCCGAGCGATGCCGAAGAAATCTGCGCATCAGGGTCAGTTCCACTCAGCGATTCAACCGGAGTGGCTGCAGATGTATACCTAGACTTCTCGCGATCGGGTGTAGCCGAGCCCGCTGCTTTTGAGACCACCTCGGGTTTTAGCTCTGGCTCTGGTTCGGACGGCTCGTCAACCTTCAGTTCAACTGGCGGGTCAACTCTTGATTCCTCCTTCAGAGCACTACTCCCATCCACAACATCGGGATCGAGAGTTGCGGCAACAGTCTCGAGGTCCGGCGACGCTGCAGGCAGTTGCGCGCCACAGTTTCCACAGAAATGTTCGCCGGGTGCGACTTTACCGCCGCATTCCTTACACTCAGTCATCTCTTTGCTACAGTGAAATTGAAGCTCGCCAATACCAGTCTGATTAGTAAATTCACAACGGTCGGGTTTATTTCACGATGTGAAAACGCAAGAAGGTTTTACCAACGATAATCTCGTCTCCGTCGCAGAGGGCTTGACGTTGTCCGGGTGATAATCGTTTTCCCCGGTTGATAAAGGTTCCGTTTGTCGATCCCAAATCCTCGAGGAAGTACTGACCATTGCTCAAAGTTATCCGGGCATGACGCCTGGAAACCTTGGCTTCGGGATCGTCAGTATCCAGGTCCACATCGGGAAAGATCCCGCCATCAGCATCCCAACGCCCGATTTGCGACTCGAGGTCGCTAAGCATAAATTGCTTGCCCGTCGACCGGCCCTTCTCAATTACCAAACGCGCGTGGGGCTTGGTCGCTTGAGGAATACTCGCCAGATTGAGATTGCCAGAAACATGCCCGGTGGCAAACTCCTGGTGAGCACCGGCCAGATTGGTACGGGAGCCGTTTTGGCCATTTCCGCCGTTTGGATAGTTCTTTGGGGAAAGCAGCCCGTGGCCGTTGGGGCGCAAGGGAGCGCCGCACTCATCACAGTATTGCGAGCCTTCGAGGTTCTCAGTTTTGCACCGGTCGCAGGTAATCATCGATTGTCTAGTTGCTCGACCCCCAGGAAAGATTGCCCAGGCAAACAGCGCGGGAGAAGAATTTTCATTTTAGCGCGAAATGAAATGGTGCGCCAACGCGTCTTATACAGGGGAGTCAACGTTCGGCCCACAAATTTGCGTTTTTTTGGCCCTGCGACCGACTTTCAGGCGAGATTGCCGTTCCCCGCTCGACCAGAAGTGTCGGAATCATACGATATAGGTGATTTTATCGTTGCCAAAAACACTAGATGAAACGTTGACCAGGCGTGCTGGGACTCGCAATCTAATGACAACCCAGAAGTCAGCTTTGTGCCTCCAACATACGGCATTAGTTGCCGTTATATGAAACTGTTTGGTAAGTTTTGACGTAGAAGACACTTCGAGCGTAACGGTTGGACGTGAAGCGTTCCCGATAGGACCCACAACCCTCGTTCAAATGAGAATTTAGCCCCTAACTGAGGATTTTAAAAAGATGGCATTGAGTCGTAAGAAGAAAATTATTATTGGAGTATCGGTAGTAGCATTATTAGCGATTGTTGTGATCGTAAGCGTCTACGCTACCCGCAAAGATGAGCCCGAAGTCATTACGGTAAAGATTGAAACCAGGCCAGAACTAAGACAAACAGTGACCGCTTCAGGCGAAGTTCGTCCCGTCCGTTACATCAAGTTGACCAGCGAAGTCCCGGGCCGCATTGAAGAAATTTACGTTAATGCCGGCGATCAGGTGATCAAAGGGAAACCATTGGTCCGAGTCGATCCAACTCAGTTGCAGTCAACTCAGGAAGCGCAATGGGCCGCAACTCAAGCTTCGATTAACGACGTCCAGAATGCTCGCAACGCTGTCTCTGCTGCACAACAAGCACTTGTAGTTGCAGAGTCATCGGTAGCTGCTGCTCGCCAACAAGTCGTCGCGATGCAAACAAACGTGGACCGCGCTCAAGTCGACTTGAACACGGCCCAGCGTGAACTGAAAAGATATACAGAATTGATCGAAGCCGGTGTTTCGTCTCGGCTTGAGTACGACACCGCGCGAGATCGTTTCGAAACTGCGAAGATTGCACTCGAAACTGCAAAAGCGAATCTTGAAGCTCAGAAGATTGCTGTTAGAGAAGCAACTGAGCGAGCAACTCAACAGAAGATTGCCGTGAAGGACGCGCAGACTGCCATCAAGTCATCAGAGATGAGGGCAAACCAACAATCAGCTATGCTGCGCGGTCAAACAAGTCAGCGATCTAAAGCCACGCAACTGTCTCCGCTGAACGGTGTTGTAGCCGATATTCCAACTCGCGTTGGTGAATACGCCGTCGCTGGTTTATCAACCACGCCGCTTATGACAATTGCCGATATGTCCCAGATCAACGTTGAAGTGAACGTTGACGAAACCGAAATCAATAATGTTGAGGTCGGACAACTGGCGAAGGTAAAAGTCGACGCGCTAGGCGATAAAGAGATCAAAGCTGTGGTAACCCAAAGGAATCCGCTGGCGATCGCGAAGTCTGATCAGACCGGTGGACTCTCAAATCGAGTCAACGTGCAGGAAGCAAAAGAGTTTAAAGTTACTCTGCAACTTCAGGAATTGACAGAAGAAGTGCAGAATGCCCTGCGACCCGGAATGAGTTCGACCGCTACGATTACCACAAAGACCAAGACCAACGTCCTTGCCGTACCGCTCGAATCCATAGTCGAAAAATCGCCGAATGCAAACGCATCGCCGTCTCCGTCAATAGCGGGCAATGCACCGACGCCAGTCTCCAGCGATAAGCCGAAGCCGCAGAAAGGTGTCTACCTGATAGAAGGAAATAAGGTTCGCTTCATCGAAGTCACCACTGGTATCACGGGTGAGGCCGACATTGAAATCACGAGCGGACTAAAGCCAGGTCAGGAAGTAGTGAGAGGACCAAGCCGGATACTCAAAACCCTGAAAGACGGGATGACCGTCAAACGCCAGACCAAGAAACCCGGCAATGTGAATGGAAACGAGGGCAGTTAAATGAGCGACGTTACACTCGTAGAATCCCCAGTCGAGAACGTCATCAATCCTAAGACGGAATTAAATGGGCATGATCCGTCGAAGCTGATCTCCATGCGCAACATCTGGAAGACTTACCAGATGGGTACCGAATCAGTGCACGCTCTTCACGGTGTTTCGTTTGATATACCTCGAGGAGAATACATCGCGATCATTGGTCCATCAGGGTCTGGTAAATCGACCCTGATGAACCTTATCGGATGTCTTGATACACCGTCTCAAGGAGAATACTGGCTCAACGGAAAAAACGTTTCTGAAATGGACGACGACGAACTTGCTCGCATCCGAAACCAGGAAGTGGGGTTTGTCTTTCAAACCTTTAACCTCCTAGCCAGGGCAACCGCGCTTCATAACGTCGAACTGCCGTTGATCTATGGCGGCGTGAGCTCGTCTCAACGGCATGAGATGGCTAAGAAAGCTCTCGAGTCGGTGGATCTTTCAGAACGTATGATGCACAAGCCGAACGAGCTTTCCGGCGGTCAACGACAACGTGTAGCCATCGCTCGAGCACTGGTGAACCATCCTTCAATCTTGCTGGCTGATGAGCCGACTGGTGCACTTGATACACACACCAGTATGGAAATCATGGATCTCTTTGAGCGTCTACATTCAGAAGGCAATACCATCATCGTGGTCACGCACGAAGCAGATATCGCAGGGCGTGCACACCGGGTCATTTCCATTCGAGACGGTCAGATTGAGAAAGATCAACGCATCAGGTAGGAGATTAAGCTCATGAAGCGTGGTGGCGACCAGGCAGCAGAGCCGCGTCGCTTAATCCCTGCCTTACCCTTTTCCTCCCGAACTAACACTTCTTCGGCATTCCGTCTGACAGCAATCTGGGAAGCGTTTCGAGTCGCAACTGCGAGTCTGCGCGCCAATAAGCTGAGAACTTCACTGACGCTGATGGGAATAGTTGTTGGTGTCACCGCAGTGATTGCCGTAGTTACGATCATAAAAGGACTCGACAAAACGGTTGCTCAAACATTTTCATCCCAGGGCTCAACCGTCTTTACCATTTCTAAGAACCCGCAAATCATCAAGTCCAGAGAAGAGTTCGTCAAATTCAACAAACGGAAAGATGTAACGCACGACGATGCCGATGCAATTGCCCGCCTGTGCAGCGCCTGCTGGCGCGTCGGGATAGCCGCTAACGCCATCGAGACTGTGAAGTACGCCGACCAGAAAGCTGAGAACGTACGTATCCGCGGTGTTAGTCCCACGACGATGTTCGATATCGATGGTGTGACAATTGATACCGGCCGGATCTGGACCGAAAACGAGGGCGAATCGGGCCAGGACATTTGCGTCATTGGAACAGACATGCTGAAGAATCTGTTCAATGATGCTTCGGCCGATCGGGCAATGGGCCAGGAGATTCGAATTGCGGGCAGGCCTTATCGTGTTGTCGGGGTGCTCGAACCTTTAGGATCGATATTTGGCTTTTCGCGCGACAACGTCGTTTACATTCCTTATTCGACTTATCAGAAAGCTTATGGCGCAAGACGGTCACTGGTTGTCTTTATTCAAGTTCCCGCGCCTGAGCAGCTCGAAGTTGCTGAGGATCAAGTCCGGACGGTCATGCACAACCGACGTGGACGTACTGCTGATGATCCTGACGACGAGGGGTTTTCGCTGGAAACTCAGGATGTCTTTTTAAATCTGTACGGGTCAGCAACTTCTAACATATATATCGTCACGATCGGAGTCGCCGCAGTTTCTCTCGTGGTTGGGGGCATCGTGGTGATGAATATTATGCTGGTATCGGTTACCGAAAGGACCAAGGAGATCGGAATTAGAAAGGCAATTGGAGCGCGACGCAAAGACATTCTGACTCAATTCCTGATCGAGGCGGTCACGGTAACTGCGGTTGGTGGCGCTATAGGAGTGGCGACAGGTTTTGGATTGGCTTACGTGATTTCCGCCTTGATTGGATTCCCGCTTTTGATAAGCATAGCATCTGCGGTTTTGGGTGTTGGCGTGTCATCGATCGTTGGAATAGTTAGCGGTTTATGGCCCGCGTGGCGGGCAGCCAAACTTGACCCGATTGAAGCTCTGCGCGCCGAATAACCTCGGAGTGCGGCGGCCTGCCGCCGCTTTGTAATGTCGTTATCTCGTAATGGCTGTTTAGAATCGAATTGGAAAAGTAGTTAGGTGCCCGAAAAGCGCCGCCGGGGCGGCGCACTGCAAAATGAGACTCGACGATATTAAAGAATCGGCACTGATGGCGCTCGACACTTTGCGTGCCAATAAACTGCGTTCGTCTCTTACCATTCTGGGCGTCAGCGTCGGAGTCGTTACAGTCATCTTCATGGTCTCGATCATCCAGGGACTCAACAAGGCGTTCGCTGACCAGATTGAATCGCTGGGCTCGAACACGATTTTTGTTTCGAAGTTTGCGCCGAGCTTCGGACGGCCGCCCGGTCCAGATGAGATTCATCGCAAAGATTTAACGATGGATGATGCCGAAGCACTGCGAAAAGAAGCACCATCGATAGTTGGTGTCTCGCCAATTCATAGGATGTTAGCAGCGACTATTCGATACCAGGATAAACAGACAGACACACCAATTCTGCTTGGCGTAACTCCTTACTACGAGTTTGTTCATTCTCAATATGTAGCATCCGGCCGCTTCGTTACCGACATCGACATGCAGGACCGTTCAAACGTAGTAATCATCGGAGTCGATGTTAAGCAATCGTTGTTTCCTTATGAGGATCCGGTCGACAAAGACGTCCGGATAAATGGCAATCCTTATCGAGTAATTGGCGTGATGGAACCACTGGGCAATTTTTTTGGACAATCACGAGATAATTCCATCTTTATTCCGATCTCGACCTTCGACAAGTACTACCCCGATCGTCCCTTTCCAGAAGTCGTATTTTTTGTCATCGTTCGCCCACGTTCGCGAGCCTTCGTCAAACCTGCAATAGATGAGGTCACCGATATCTTGCGACGCCGTCGGAGAGTTCCTGCTGGTGCACCGGACGACTTCGGCATCTCGTCACAAGATTCTCTACTTGACGTCTACAATCAGCTCACTGGCGCTACAGCACTCGTACTAACTTCCATATCGTTCGTTGCACTGATGATTGGCGGAATTGGAGTGATGAATATCATGCTGGTCTCTGTCACAGAGCGCACCAAGGAGATAGGCGTGCGGAAGGCAGTCGGCGCAACCAGACTAGACATTCTGTCTCAATTTCTGATCGAGGCTGTTGTGCTTACGGCGATAGGTGGCATTGCGGGTTTGGCCGTCGGAGAAGTCGCGAGTCTGCTAATGAATAAATACTCGCCGTTGCCAGCGTATGTGCCATTGTGGGCCATTGGTGTCGGCGTGGGAATTTCAGCTGCCGTTGGAATTGTTTTCGGCCTCTGGCCAGCCTGGAAGGCCGCACGCCTTAATCCGATTGAAGCCTTGCGTTGGGAGTAGCCTCTGCTGGGCTTATCTCGGAAAAGAAAGAGCGTGTCGGATTTGTCTCATGCTCCCCGAGCTTCAGCTTGGGGGCCTTCGCCAGGATCGAGCCGTTGGACCGTTTTAACGGTTTCACGACCCAAGCACTAACAACAATTTCGGGTGGGGGGAAAACCGTTAAAACGGTTCTGGAAAACAAGCCGTGCCTAAATCCCCAAGCTAAAGCTTGGGGAGAATGAGATGGGCGCCTGAACCCAGGGTAAAGCTCGGGCAGAAGACGATGGTCACACCTTACCAAGGCTCAAATTTTTCGGAGATGAGTTCGCTTATGAAGGATGGCTCTGATCACAAATTAAAACTCGCAAATCGAGTCGCAATCGTTACGGGTGGTGGTCATGGAATAGGTAAAGCGATCGCTGTGACGTTAGCTCAACATGGAGCCAAGCTGATGATTTGTGGCCGCCAGCAAGAACTGCTGGAGACTGCCATGAGGGAAATCGAAGCGACAGGTACCGAGGCGGCAATGTCAATCACCGACGTGTCCGACGAGGCACAAGTACAAGCACTCGTTTCCTCAACCATCCAACGCTTTGGCCGGATCGACATCCTGATAAATAATGCAGGGGTGGTTGGACCAACGGCCCCGGTCAGCGCCGTTACTCGCGCTGAGTGGGATGAAGTAATGGCCGTGAATCTCACCGGAGCGTTCTTGTGTGCAAAGGCTGTGATTCCTCATCTGATTCAACAACGCTCGGGAAAGATCGTAAATATCTCTTCGATTGCGGGAAAGTTGGCTTACGCATTAAGAAGTCCGTACGCAGCCTCAAAATGGGGAATGCTGGGCCTCTCGCAAACGCTCGCACTGGAGCTGGGCCCACACAATGTTCAAGTGAATGCGGTATGTCCTGGTCCAACCGCAGGAGACCGCATGCAATCGGTAATTTCCAAACGCGCACTGGAACTTGGCCTGCCAGAACAGGATGTCGCTAAACTTTATGTCGAAGGCACGGCGCTGAAACGGATGGTGGATCCCGGTCACGTAGCCGCGACCGTCCTATTTCTGGCCTCGAGCGACTCTGACAGCATCACCGGAGAAGCCTGGGATGTGTCTGCGGGCTATGCGCTTTAGCACTCCTCATTGCATAATCCTGACCTAACATCCGTCATCGTTAATTGCGCATCTTATCGAGTTGCCTTTCGCGCACCGGATCGGCCAGCATTCAAACAATGCTTAAACCCTGAGGCGAAAGCCGTTTTGCAACCAATTTGAAGGGATTTCCGTAGTACCGCTGTGAAATTTATCGAGACTCTTAAGCTTGCTTTCGCCGCGATCTGGGCACACAAACTCCGATCAGCTCTCACTCTCCTGGGAATGATAGTTGGCGTGACTGCCTTCGTGGTGGTCGTTTCGCTGATTCAAGGATTTAATCGCTACGTCGACGAAAAAATTGCCGGCATTGGAGCCAAGTCGTTCACGCTGCAACGATTTAATCCGCTGGAGGACTTCAAAGATACGGACACCATAGCTGCGGCCCAACGACGAAATAAAGAGTTAACGCTCGATGATTACGAATACATCAAGTCGCGAGCTCAGTTGATCGGAAAGATAGGTGCAAAGGCTCGGGGAACTCCTTCAGAAGTTAAGAGAGGAAACGAGATACTTGACGACGTATTTGTCTCAGGTGCAACAGCCAATTGTGTTGACATCGAAAATCGTGACGTAGCGGAGGGGAGATTCTTCGCCGACCCTGAAAATGAAGGCGCAGCTCGCGTCGCCTATATTGGAGCGGATGTCGCAAACAAGTTATTTCCCGTAGGGAGCTCGGTGGGCCAGGAGATACAAGTTCGTGGCATGCCTTATCGCGTTATTGGTGTCGAAACGGCCAGAGGCACAGTATTCGGAATTCCACAGGACAACTTTGTTATCATTCCGTTGAAGACTTATGCGACCAACTACGGTAGCTTGATCCGCAACCGCTCTCTTTACTTCGTCGCCACCTCATCCACTGACGAAAACTTCAACGATGCAGTTGAAGAGGCCCGTTACCTGATGCGGACGCGCCGTAAACTTGGACCAAGCGAAAAAGATAATTTCGGGATAGTCACACCGGATGCGATCACCGGGTTAAGGGATCGGTTATTCGGAACCATCTTCATCGTCGCGATTGCTGTTCCTGGAATTGCTCTCATTGTCGGCGCGATCGTAATCATGAACATTATGCTGGTCTCGGTCACAGAGCGGACTAAGGAGATCGGCATCAGAAAGTCTCTTGGCGCCAGACAGATGGATATTCTGAAACAGTTTTTGGTAGAGGCTACCACGCTTGCAGTTATTGGAGGCGCTATCGGGATCTTTCTCGCGTGGATTGTTGGCAACGTAGTCACCAGAATGTTCTTCCCCACTTATCTGTCATTGCTAGCAATCCTTGGTGCGCTGGCAGCATCAGGCGGCGCCGGCGTTCTGTCAGGCATCTTCCCGGCCTGGAAGGCTGCTCGATTGGATCCGATTGAAGCATTGAGAGCTGATTAACTTAAAACAGCGTGAAAGCGAGACGATCATGCGAATAATTCGCAGTGACATTTACGAAAATCTGAAAATGGCAATCAATACCCTGCGAGCCAATAAACTTCGCTCGTTTCTTACGGTTTTCGGGGTGGTGATTGGCATTATCACGGTTATGTTGATCGCCTCGATCATCAGCGGCATCGATGTTTCGGTGAAACGCGAAGTTGAATCGTTTGGCACCCGCTCGATCTACATCAGCAAGTACAATCCTGGAATACACATCGGGCGTCTCTCGCGCGAGGAACGGATGCGTAAGGAACTGACTTACGATGATGCGGTCGCACTTCAGTCATTACCGGCAATCGAGATCTCAGTTCCCTTTCTCGATATCACCAACAATTTTTTCGGCGGTAAACTGATGGTCTCAGGCGGCGGCAAAACCTCGGCCCAGGTAGCGCTCCAGGGTACGTTGCCGGAATTTGAAAAGGCAGGCACTCAAATCATTTCAGAAGGTCGTTTCTTCACCCAGAGTGAGAACGATACTAACCAGGATGTTTGTGTAGTTGGTTCAAAAGTAGCCGATGACTTTTTCAAAGTCGGATCACCTGTGGGTGAGACGATCAAAATCGGAACGCAGGAGTTTCGGGTGGTTGGCGTCTTGCAAAAACGTGAGCAGTTTCTGATTGGTGGTGGTAGTGACGATCAGAATAATGTGATCTATGTTCCATTCAGCGTCGCGCGTAAGCTCAAGCCGAACGCGGATGACATCTACATTCTCGCAGTCGCTAGGGCAGGAATGATGGACGAAGGCAAGGATCAAGTTCGCGATATGCTTCGCATCCGCAGGCAGGTACCGTTTGCCGCAAACGATAACTTTGGAATGGAGACGTCCGAAAGCATTCTCGATAACTTCCGGTCAATTACTGGCGGCCTGGCAATCGCCATGGTTGTAATCTCATCCGTGGGTTTGATGGTTGGTGGAATTGGCGTGATGAATATCATGCTGGTATCCGTCACTGAACGCACTCGCGAGATAGGCGTTCGAAAAGCCATTGGCGCGAAGAAGAGCGATATCCTCTGGCAGTTTCTAATAGAAGCCGCGACACTCACCGGACTCGGTGGCATCGTCGGCCTCTCAATTGGTTGGGGGTTTACCTTGCTGCTGAGGATCTTCCTGCCTTCGTATGTTCCGCTCTGGGCGCCGATTGGCGGCCTCGTCGCAAGCGTCGGAATTGGGCTTGTGTTCGGGTTGTGGCCCGCCTGGAAAGCTGCGCGACTCGATCCTATCGAATCGCTCAGATATGAATGATACCCATTACTGCTACGATATAAAGTTCGGAAACAAGGCTGTGACCGCGGTCAACGCGAGTGTTCCCAAGATCCAAAAAGTAATTGCGACTCCCCATGCAGTCCCGTTGCTGACTTTAGTTCCGCCATTCTTCAATCCGACCGCTTTCAACCAAAGCGCGTAGAACGAAAGCAATCCAAAAGCTGAAGCCAACACAAAGAGAACCGGATGTTCGGCCGGTGTGAACAGGATACCCAGGTTATCCTGGACCAGGGTCTCAGCTCCGAGGATCGGATGAATCTCATCGGGGCTCTTTATGTATAGCAATACCAAGCTCAAGACTTTCTGTATTGCAATTATGGGTAGACCCGCGTGCATTACCACCGCGAGTGACTGCCAGAAGTTTATTCTGCCCCCAAACGCCAGGATTCCCAGCAGATACAGCGCAGCCAGAATGGTGGTGAACACGAAAATCCCCACCATCGTCTTCGCGACCGCACCAGCACGCTGAATCGAGTTCTTTGCGTCATCGAGCTGTTTCGCGCGCATCTCTTCGAGACGGTCCGCCGGCGGAGCGAAAGGTGGTCCAATTTCGGCCAATTTGTCGATCGTATGATTAACGATTCGCTCCGGCGTCACCCGTTGCGTAAAACAAAAAGTATAGACCGCACTGAGAACAACGATTACGGCGAACGGGGCCACCCAGGCCGGATGCACTCGTATATTCCGAAATACTCGAGTGGGCTCAAAGAAGACTCCCATTAATCTGCTCAGGAATGACATTGGTGGCTCGGAATCGGGGAGCTGGGGTAGCGGTATAAAACTCAATGCAAATAAGAGCACCCCAAAGAAACATAGCGCCGCGCCAGTACCGAGCCCGCCAGCGACGAGTTTGGCGATCCCACCAACCAACACCAGCAAGCCCAGGACAAAGAAGCCTATAGCATACGGGCGAATCTTCGTCGGACGAGGAGCTCGCTCATGTGTTTGGCCGGGAATCGAAGAGGAACCCGAAACTCCAGGATTGTATGGCTCACTCATAATTTTCCTCCGAAAGGGCCTAAGGCCCCTCTCTTTAGTGGGTAGAAGTTAGTGATTACAAATTTCGGTAGGTTGATACGAGCTTTGGGAGCTCATTGTTTCACCGCGGTGTCTGCAGTCTTCGGCTCTACACTTTGAGCGTCTGACCACCCTGGCGCCCGAATGCAGGCGACTTGATGACCCGGCGCCAATTCACGCAACTCCGGGTCGATGCGAGCACACTCGTCAATGGCAATCGGACACCGAGTCCGAAAACGACATCCGGACGGCGGATTAATAGGTGTCGGCACATCTCCCTCGAGAATTATTCGCTGGCGCTTCTGTTTCGGATCGGGAATCGGAATAGCTGACAGGAGCGCTTGCGTGTATGGGTGTAGCGGCTCCGCATATAAGTCAGTAGCCGAAGCGATCTCGACAATGCGCCCGAGATACATCACCGCCACCCGCGTCGAAATGTGCTCAACGACGGCCAGGCCATGAGAGATGAAAAGATAAGTGAGCTTGAACTCTTCCTGCAGTTCTTGCAGCAGATTGACGACTTGAGCCTGCACCGAGACATCAAGAGCGGACACTGGCTCGTCAGCTACAATCAATTTTGGATTCAACGCCAGGGTGCGTGCCACGCCGATCCGTTGCCGCTGGCCACCAGAAAACTCGTGAGCGTATCGCGTCACGTAGTCAGGATTTAAACCCACTCTCTTGAGAAGACCAGCTACTCGTTCACGTCGTTCGCTCTTGTTTCCAATTCCATGAATCACAAGCGGTTCCCCGACAATATCACCAATCTTCATTCGAGGATTTAACGACGCGTAAGGATCCTGGAAGATGATCTGCATCTCTCGACGGGCTTCACGAAGTTCCTTCTTACCAAAAGCCAGGATGTCGTTTCCAAGGAATCTAACTTCACCAGCCGTGGGTTCAATCAGGCGAAGTATGCAACGACCAACTGTCGACTTGCCGCATCCAGACTCGCCGACAAGCCCAAGCGTCTCACCCGACAAGATATCGAAGGTGACTCCGTCAACAGCACGCACCACATCGTCGCTGCCTTCGACAGGAAAATGCTTTACGAGACCTCGAATACTAACCAGAGGAGCATCAATTTTTGTCGCGTTTCCGTTTGAACTCACTTCTACCTTGGAGTGCGGTGGCCCGGCACCGCTTTGTTAGAACGAACACTAACGTTCGAGAACTTTTTTTCGCAAACCCGTCTCACCTAGCGACTAGCCAATTTAACAAAGCGGTGCCGGGCCACCGCATTCCAAATTGGATTCGGTTTGATTATCGGCTGTAACGGCGGCTGCCAGGTCATAAAGCACGCACCTCACCTTGACGTCACGCTCGAGCTCGTACAAAGGAATCTCCTCCTGAGTACAACGAGGCATCCGGTGAGAACAACGCGGGGCAAAGTGACAACCAGGAGGGAGGTCCGTTGGACTTGGAACTGTTCCTTCGATTGTTTCAAGTCGAACTTTCTTTGCGACTTCGGCAGAGGTCAACTTTGGCACCGAGCGCAACAGGCCTTCTGTATACGGATGTTTTGGACGCTCAAAGAGTTCATCGACGTCCGACTCTTCAACAATCCTTCCCGTGTACATAACAGCAACGCGGTCCGCCACCTCCGCCACGACCCCAAGATCGTGAGTAATCAACAGAACTGCCAACTCTCGCTGTTGTCTTAACTCATCCAAGAGCTCAAGTATCTGGGCCTGAATAGTGACGTCGAGCGCCGTTGTTGGTTCGTCAGCAATTAACAGCTTTGGATTACAGGCAAGCGCCATTGCAATCATCACGCGTTGTCGCATCCCGCCCGACAATTGATGTGGATAGTCGTTAACTCTCCGGGCCGGATCTGGAATCGCGACTTCGCGCATCGCATCAATTGTCGCTGCGCGCGCATCACTACGCGACAGCTTGCGATGAAGTCGTAACGCTTCGGCAATCTGCTCGCCGACCGTAAATACAGGATTGAGCGAAGTCATCGGATCCTGGAAAATCATGGCAATGTCGTCACCGCGCATCTGCCTCATCTCAGCGTCAGAGAGTTTCAATAAATCTTTGCCGTCAAAGATGACTTCACCGCTGACAATCTTTCCGGGAGGTGCAACCAGTCTCATGATTGAGAGGGCAGTCATCGACTTGCCGCAACCGGATTCGCCTACCAAACCCAATAACTCTCCCCGGTCAAGATTAAAGCTCACGCCGTCTACGGCCCTCACCAGTCCCGAACGAGTCGGAAACTGGGTTCGCAGGTCGCGGACTTCCAGCAGATGTTGTTTGGATTCCTGTTCCACTTTGGTAGGTAACGCTTACAGTCCCAACTTCTTCATTCGATCGAGTTCAACATTTCCGTCTTCCGCAGGATATCTTTGCGAGATAGGGATCGTGCCCTTCTCCTTGGCAAGCGACCAGATGATACTCTCGCCTGCCGGAAGTATGTTCGGCTTTGCGGAAAATACTGGATCCTGGAAGGCTTCCAACGCATCGATGAATTCCCACCCTTTACTCTTGAACATCACGATAACGTCGTTGAGGAACAATCCATTCAACAAGTTATAGTGCGTCAGGAGCGTATGGTTCACCACCCGACCGGTTACTCGTCTTGCCAGCGAGTCGTAGTACTGCGCACGGTCCCACATATGCTGAAGGTAGAAGTCGCGATAACGCTTAACATCTGTTTTCGGATTTTCCTTCAATCGAGCCGACAGTCGTTGATCTACTAGCCAATCAGAAGTGTCGATCGTGACGTGTCCAACACGATAATTTTTTTCCGCGAAAAACGCCCGAAGACCATCTCGCTTCTCCCGGGTCTCACCTTCCTTCAACATCGGAAACCGGAAATACCTTTGAAACTCGGTAAACCCCGTTAACAACTGTTCCGCGTGCAGAATGTCGTCTCTAAAAGACTGAAGAGAAATCGACGGCGAGTTGTAATTTTGGTGAGAATAAGTGTGGTTCCCAATTAGATGGCCGGCACTGTTCCACGCCTTTAGTAATTCCTTGCCCTGTTCGTCTTCGACGTTACGCCCGACTACAAAGATGGCACTCTTTAACGAGTGGCTGCGAAACGTATCGAGAATGGCGCTGTTCCGTTCCGACGCTGACTGGTGTACCGCGTTGGCCCAGTTGAAATCGTCCATCGTAATTGCGATGCGTGGACTCCTTCTTTTTGCCGCGAAGAAGGCGGGTGCGCCTAGTGCCAGGGCACTTAATCCAAGAGTTTTTGTAAACTGCCGCCGGTTCATCTGTTTCCTCATGGTTTCGCCAGTTGGGCCACTACGCCATCTGGTTTCAGGAAATCGTGTATGGCGTTGTAGGGAATTAGAGTTCGGTCGAACACAGCCATCACATGGGGAAAATCGAAGTACACCGCGATTCCGTCCGGTCTCAAAGCGAACGCACTGATTGGCGGCAAGCCATCCTCAGCCATTACAGGTTCTTCTCGCTTCTCAACTGGTCGGTTATTTCGCTGAGCCTCTTCCTGGTCCATCTGATCCGCTCGCCGATTGATATCCTTCGTCACATATGCGGCGACTGCTGACTCGTAATTACTTCCTTGTCTGAAGACGTCGTCCAGCGTCAACTGACGGTTTGCAACTAAACTATAATTAACTGTTCTCAGTTGCGTGTTTGGATGAGCCCCGCCTGAATCTGAATACTCCTCTAACTCGACACTGAGGATATCGTCGCTAGACCACATTACGAGGTAATTCATTTCGTAGACCCCTCGCTCGGGTGTGTCAGGAAAAAATTCCTTTTTGGCCTCTTGGACCAGCGATTGAACCAGGAGATTGAAAGCCGTCATACCTGGCGTCAGCGAGGAGCTCTCAATTTGTGGCAAAGAGATCGACGTTCGAGGTTTCCTTTCGGTTATAACTTTCGGAACAATCTTAATCTTGTCAGATTTCGCCTTGAACTGCTCCCTGAGTGCGACGAAAGCCTTGCCAGTACCGTCTATTCGCGACCACTCGCATTCAAGGTCGACATCATAGCTTTTCGAGTGCTGCTGGCAGACAAATTTTCCGGTCTTCTTTTTTCCTGTCCCTTCAACTAATTCAAGCCTGGTGGGAGGAGTGAACGAACCTTCGAGTTGAAGCTCCTGCCGGAATTGATCGTACATGTAAGAGCCTTTTGCTTTGCCACCATCGAAACTCAACTTCATTTCGATGTGCTTGTCGCCAATCGAACCGCGATACTCCTTTGTCGCAGATTGGCTCCTTGCCACGCTCGACATACTCAAAAACACACACAGCGGACCAACAACCGCAATTAGGCGCAGTATGGCTTGCTGACACTTTAGTGTTTGTCCGAGTTTATGCACTTATTAGCTTAAACTGTCGCCGTCTCGCGATATTCTCCCCACACTCGCCGCAGACGATTACTGATTTCACCCACGGTGGCATAAGCTTCAACACAGTCAAGAATTCGGGGCAGGAGATTCTCATCTCCTCGCGCGGCGTCTTCCAGTTTTGTCAGACAAGTATTGGCGAGTACCTGGTTACGACGAGAGCGCAATTCTTTAAGACGGGCTACCTGTGCACCTTCAAGCTCAGCGTCGATTCGCAACGTTGGCACTGTAGGGTTTTCTTCAAGCTGAAAGCGATTTACTCCTACCACAACGGTATCTTGGCTCTCGATCGCCTTTTGATAGCGGTACGCTGACTCTTGAATCTCTCGTTGAACAAATCCCGTTTCGATGGCTCGAAGCATTCCACCAAGCGAATCAATTTTGTCGAGATACTCGCGTGCCCGCGATTCAATTTCATCTGTCAGTTGCTCAATTGCATAAGATCCTGCGAGCGGATCTGCGGTGTCCGCAATTCCTGACTCGTAGGCGATAACCTGTTGAGTTCTCAATGCCACTCGAGCGGAGTCCTCTGTCGGCAAAGCTAACGCCTCATCCATGGAGTTGGTATGTAACGATTGTGTGCCGCCGAGCACCGCAGCGAGCGCCTGGATCGTTGTGCGAACGACGTTCACATCAGGCTGTTGCGCAGTTAACGAAGAACCTGCAGTTTGAGTGTGAAATCTCAACATCAACGAGCGAGGATCGGAAGCTTTAAACCGATCCTTCATGATGTGGGCCCACAGTCGTCTGGCGGCGCGAAATTTTGCTATCTCCTCGAGCAGGTTGTTATGCGAGTTAAAGAAAAACGAGATGCGAGGCGCAAACTCGTCAACTGCGAGACCCGCTTTCAATGCAGCTTCGACATAGGTGATACCGTCAGCAAGTGTAAAAGCTACTTCTTGAACCGCCGTCGACCCTGCCTCACGAATGTGATAACCACTGATAGAAATCGTATTCCAGTTTGGAACCTCACGAGCGCAGTATGCAAAGATGTCAGTTACCAAACGCATCGAGGGCGCCGGGGGATAAATGTACGTCCCACGCGCAATGTATTCCTTCAGAATGTCGTTCTGTAACGTGCCTCGTACCTTTTCAAAAGCCACTCCTTGCTTACGCGCTACTGCGAGATACAGCGCCAGTAAAATCGCTGCCGTAGCATTGATTGTCATCGAAGTAGAGACTTCTTCGAGTGGAATTCCCGCAAATAATCGCTCCATATCTTCGAGAGAGTCGATCGCTACACCAACGCGTCCGACCTCCCCGAGTGCAAGTGGGTCGTCCGAATCGAGACCGATTTGAGTAGGTAGATCGAAAGCCACAGATAAGCCAGTGGTACCCTGGGCCAACAGGTATTTGTAACGCGCATTGGATTCCTCTGCGGTAGCGTAGCCGGCGTATTGACGCATGGTCCAAAAGCGGCCGCGGTACATGTTTGAGTAAACACCACGCGTGTAAGGAAACGCTCCCGGCGCGCCCAACTGCTGCTCGTAATCGATGGGGTCAGTATTGGAGGGATTGAAATCGCTGGGAAGCTCGATCCCCGAAGGCGTTTCAAAACGCTCACGCCGTTCATCTTTGTGTTTAGTGGCCATGACTGATCGGACAATCGAAGCCTAACACACGCCTAATCGACGCCGCAAAACCCATGGAGTGCGGTGGCCTGCGACCGCTTTGCTATATAGGGCATAAGGTAAGACGAGGTTATAGGCCTTTATAACAAAGCGGTGCCGGGCCACCGCACTCCAAGGAATTCGACAGTTCATGATGCGTGTGGCAGAGTACGCTTGCGATGAACACAGTGCGAGTTAACAAAAAAGGGGCCGACCGCGTTAGAAATGGCCACCTCTGGATTTATAAAAGCGACATTGTTGCCGCTGAAGCTGATGGTGGCTCGATAGTCAAAGTTTCTGACGAACGCGGTAACTCTGTCGGTCAGGCACTATTCAGTGACAGTTCTCAAATAGCTCTTAGATTTCTCACTCAAACAAACGAAATAATTGATCGCGACTGGTGGCGTAAGAGAATTCTCAACGCTGCAAACAGGCGAGCGTTGCCGGAAGATACCAACGCTTACCGCCTGGTCTATTCGGAAGGGGATTTACTCTCTTCACTGATCGTCGATCGTTACGACGACGTGTTGGTGATTCAAACACTATCGCAGGGAACTGAGGCGGTGAAGGCGTTGCTTGTAGAAATCCTCGTCGAGGAGTTTCACCCGCGCGCAATTATCGAGCGTAATGATGCTCGCGTGCGTCAGTTGGAAGGATTGCCACTGGTTGCCGGCACAATCTACGGCGACGCCCCCACGGAAATCGAGATCGTTCAGCATGGATTGAAGTTCGTCGTGATGCCCGGTGGCGGTCAGAAAACCGGATCATTTCTTGATCAGCGAGAAAATCGGATTGCGGCGCAAAAACTTGCACATGGGCGTGGACTCGATTGCTTCACGTTCAATGGCGCATTTGCACTTCACCTCGCTAGTAAATGCGAGAGCGTAATCGGCATCGATATCTCAGCAGAAGCGATCACCGCGGCGCAACGCAATGCTGAGTTGAATCAAATAGCTAATGTCGAGTTTCGAGAGAGTAATGTCTTCGATTCCCTACGCGAGATGGAGTCATCCGGTCAACAATTCGACACAATCGTTCTGGATCCTCCAGCGTTTGCCAAAAATCGCGCGAGTATCAAAGCCGCCGTTCGGGGATATAAGGAAATCAATTTAAGAGCGTTGAAGTTATTGAAAGAGAATGGAGTGCTGGTGAGTTGTACCTGTTCGTACCACGTTTCTGAGGAACTGTTTCTCGAGATAATTACTGCGGCGGCGCGTGATGCGCATCGAAAATTGCAGATTGTTGAAAAGCGCATGCAGGCAAGTGATCATCCTGTCCTGGCCGGCATGCCCGAGACGCTTTACCTGAAATGCGTGATTGCAAGAGTGATCTGATTATGGAGTGCGCAGGCTATCCGCTTTCATCCGACCCACCGGCAAGAACTTCCTTCAAAATAAAGACCCGCCCGCGGCGCTTGTGATCTCGGAACGCAATATAACAAAGCGCCGCCGGGCCGGCGCACTCCAAGGATCAGTTTAATCCGGGGTCGTTTTCGACGACCACTTTGGTAGTCAGATCGGTGCCAGCAACACTGACCTTAACGACGTAGGTCCCGGCTTCGAGTGGCAAGCCTTGATTGAAAATTCCCCCAAAGCCACCACCTCCACCTCCTCCGCCACCGCCGCCTCCTCCGCCACCGCCGCCAAACCCGCCACCAATCGGACGTGGCGGAGGATCACTACGGAGGTTCCATTGGACACGGTTCAAACCAACCTCGTTGGTCCCGACAAGGGTCCTTACTACCTTTCCGGAATAGTCCGAGATCGTAATCTTAACGTCTGCAGCTGGCGCTGATTTCAGGTAATAGGTAATCGCGGTTCCCGGCGGCGGGTTTTGTCCCCGGAACAATTTAGATCCTCCAACATAACGTCCGAGCCTCGTATCATTCATCCAGATCGTACCCGGACGCACATCGAACAGGTGCGTGGTCTTATCCAACACCTTGTTCAAAGACAGTTGTTGAAGCGGGGTGATGTCGTCGAGAATGTAGATACCCCGCCCGTGAGTACCGACAATCAGGTCGCCATCTCGCGGATGGACCAGAATGTCGTCAATTCTAACGGTCGGCATCCCGGACATCATTGGTTTCCACTCGCCACCACCGTTGAGCGAAACAAACAAACCAAATTCGGTGCCCACAAACAGCAGATCCTTACTCTTCGCGTCCTCGGTAATAACGTTCACCGTTCCCCATGCAGGTAGATTGTTTACGATCGAGCTCCAGGTTGCCCCGTAATCGCGAGTCACAAACAAATAAGGTTTGAGATCATCAGAGCGATGACCGTCGACCGCGACGTAACAAGTCCCTGCGTCGTAGTGTGACGGTTCGACTCGAGATATGTGGTACGTGTCGCCGATTCCCGGAATATTCTTTGCGACATTGGTCCAGATGGATCCGCCGTCGCGACTCACTTGAACATTTCCGTCATCAGTCCCAAGCCAGATAACCCCGGGCATCTTGGCTGACTCAGCGATGGTCACAATATATCCGTAACTCGTGTATCCATCGTTTTTGGAAGCCATCGGGTCTTTACCGGGCACTCCCATAATCGGCAGAGTGTTTCGGTCGACGTGCTTTGTCAGATCTGCACTTGCCGTCCAGGTGTCACCGCGATCGAGCGATTTGAAGAACCGTTCGCCGCCAACGTAAAGAACTCGTGGATTATGCGGCGACATAACCAGTGGAGTGTTCCAGTAGAACCGATACTGCTCAGTGGCAGGAGGTGTTGGCACAACATTCGACTGAAGATTACCGCCACCAAAACCGAACCCCTGGGCCGCGGCAAAAGCAGCTAATTGAGCAGCAGTGTCAGGAGTTGCCTCAGGTGACGCAACAGGTGACGCAGCAGGTGATGGACTCGCGCCAGGGGCCGCTCCAGGTCCACCCCGACCGCCCCCTCGTCTTTGCGGGACACCTCGCGGACGGATGCTCACGCTACGACCTGTGCGCATGTCGAGCCGGTTCATAGCGCCATTTTGTGACTCAGAATAGACGATGTTGTGATCAGTAGGATCGATCTGAGCATAGAAGCCGTCGCCCCCACCAACTCGATACCAATCCGCATTTGTGATTCCTGCCTGAAAACTTCGTGTCTGGCTTGGACCACCCCACGAACCGTTATCCTGCAGACCACCATAAACGTAATATGGTTTTCGCATATCAACCGCAACGGCATAAAACTGCGCTGCGGGAATCGTGTTGACAAACTCCCAGGTGGCGCCTTGATCGTATGTGACGTTCAAGCCACCATCATTACCCAGCCAGATTTGTTCGGTGTTAGTTGGGTTAATCCAGATGGCGTGGTTGTCGCTGTGAGCGATACCTGATTGTAAAGATTTAAAGGTCTTGCCACCGTCCGTCGACTTGCTGAAGTTGAGACCACCTACGTAAACAATCTCGGGGTTCTTAGGATCGACCCGAATCTGACTGTAATACATCGGACGGTTGTTTTCGTTACTGACAACGCGCCACGTTTTCCCTTTGTCATCAGACCTCCAGACTCCAGACTTCTTTGGATCCGGCGGCGCCGGTGTTGGAGATGCACTCGGACTCGAAGACGGTGAAGCGGAGGGAGAAGGAGATGGACTCGGACTCGGAGCCGCCTGGCCGCCAAAAGTTTGCTCCTCACCACCCGTACCAACGCTGGCGCCCACTTCCATTTGGGCATAAAGAACATTGGGATTTGACCGTGAAACGTCCAGGCCAATGCGACCTAACAAACCTTCAGGTAAGCCGCCTCCATCGAGCTTCTTCCAGGTCTTACCGGCATCAACGGTTTTCCAGATACCAGAACCTGGACCACCACCATTAAATCCAAACGATGTTCGCCGGCGTTGGTATGAAGCCGCATACAAAGTCTTCGGGTCAGCTGCATCCATTGCGAGGTCGGTAAATCCGGTGTCCTCGTCGATAAACTTGACGTTTGCCCAGGTCTTTCCGCCATCGGTCGTTTTATAAACCCCGCGTTCTTTGTTTGGACCAAAAAGATGGCCGAGCACAGCCACATAAACAATGTTCGCGTCTTTAGGGTCGATAACTATCCGGGCGATGGTCTGGGTATTCTCGAGCCCCATTTTTGTAAATGATTTACCGGCGTCTGTTGACTTGTAAATGCCATCGCCAAAACTTGAGCTTTGCCGGTTATTGGCTTCGCCGGTCCCGACCCAAACAACTTTTGGATCAGAAGGTGCAATCGCAATATCGCCGATCGAAGCAGTGGAATAGGTATCAAAGATTGGCTGGAAAGTCGTTCCGTTGTTGGTCGACTTCCAGACGCCACCCGTAGCGAACCCTATGTAAACGGTATAAGGGTTTGATTCGACTCCGGCGATGTCGTCCACCCGGCCTCCCATGCTGGCTGGTCCAATGCTGCGAAAGACAAAGCGCTTGAGCATTGGATCGGTGGACCAGTTAACCGGTGTTGGAGTTGGACTCGGGCTTGGAGTTGGAGACGGGGTGGCCCGTTGCGGGCCCGGTGCTGTAGTTTGATTTTGAGAATAAACAGTAATCGTTGCGAGAGCAATTGCAGAAACTATTATTACAAGTACTCCGAGAAGATACACGGAGCGCGGCCTGTCTTTCATCGAAAGTGTCCTTTCAACAGAAGAATGCTAACTACACAAAGGTAGAACTATTGCCTTGGAAAATTTTAGAACGGTGTAACAGAACCTGAGCGATGTGATCGCTGCTTGCTGGGGACTATAAATAACTGATCGACCGAATGCAACTGAGAGTTAGGCTGGTGTTTGGCGTTTGGTCGTGGAGCTTTGACCTTTGAGCTCTGAGCCTGGTCTTGGAACTTGGAGCTTTGGGCTTCGAGCTTGTACTCGGATCAAAGACCTAAGATGAAAGACCAAAGATCAACCTTGCAACACGCTGCTGCCGGCGCTTTCAGCAAGCCGTTTGGCATCAGGCAAAGCATCGAGCGCCCTGAGAACTTGAGTATCTCCATCGAGCAAGACTCGGGCGCCAGCGTCGTTGGAAAACGCGGCGGTTACGATCTCTAGCCGCAAGCGCATTTTGACGAAATCCAGATCTTCATCCATCTGGGCGGGCGTGAGTTGAAAATCCGGTTGAGTCCGAACAAAATTCCTGAATGCATCGAGCAGTCGATCGTTAACCGGGAAATCAGTAGACCGAGCACTCTTACCGTATTGGACCTTGTCTACTTTATAGGATTCGAATCCCGGGACGATCCCGGCTGCAAGATTACGGGTGAAATAGAATGCTGCTTCCGCAATGTGACCTCGGTTTGGCGTGCCACCTGCCTCCTTGACCTCGATATCTGGAGTAATGCCGCCACCGCCATAAAAAACACGACCGGCAGCAGTGGTAACCGCTGGACCAGTATGCGGATGAGGAGTTGGTGAAGCTAACGCGAGAGGCAACTCCAAATTGCGATTTCCCTGGTTAGGCAACGCCATCTCGGAAGGGTCATGACGCGTGTAATAATCGTAGAGTGATCCGTTTGAGTAATCTCGTTGAAGAGATCGACCGTACGGTGTGTAATAGCGAGCCGTCGTCAAAGTCAGACCGGTATTGTATGGCAATTGAAAGATCCTTTGGACGAGACCTTTTCCAAAACTCGTCTCACCAACGATCAGTCCACGCCCGTGATCCTGGATGGCTCCGGCTACAATCTCCGACGCTGAAGCACTATTCCGATTGATCAGGACGACCAGCGGCACGTCGGACGGTTCCGCTCCTGTGGACTTGTAGATTACAGGCTCGTTATATTCGGTCCTTCCTTTCACAGAAACTATGACTTTGCCGCGAGGCAAAAACTCGCTGGCCACATCAATGGCCTGGTCTAACAGGCCTCCCGGATTACCGCGAAGATCCAGGATAAGTTGGCGCATGCCCTGCTCTCCCAACTTCTTCATGGAGTTGTGTAGTTCGTCATCGCTTGAGCGTTGGAAACCACCGGTCAATCCGATGTAGCCAGTGCCTGGCCTGATCATGTAGGCGTTGCGGATCGTCAACAGGGGAACGGCGTCTCGTACGAGGGTAAAATACTGCGGAGCTTCGGACCCCGCACGCTCGACCTTGATCGAGACCGGCTCGCCGATCCCTCCTCGAACGTTTTTCGACACCTGATCGCTGGTCCACTGGCGCGCATCCTTACCATCAACTTCCAGGATACGGTCACCATACTTCAAACCCATTCGGGCCGCCGGCGTGCCCTCTACAGTCGACTGGATGTAGACACCGTCATGGTGTTGGACAATGGTGACGCCAATGCCAAAAAAGCGTGAGTCCTGGTCTTCCTTCAGCTTTTTAAACTCATTGTATGGGAAATAAGCCGAGTGGGGATCCAGGGTCGAAAGCATCCCCTGTATGGCAGCCTGAGTTGCTTTTTCGTGATCAATCTCACCGGAGTAGTTCGAGGTGATAGTTGAGATGGCTTCGTTGTAATCCTTCTCAATGTCATCAACGACGCGATAGGGGTTGGTTTTCCCGGTTGCGTTTAGCCCGCTGAACTTTCGAGCGCTTCCGATTGTCCCGCCGAAAACTGCAGCCAAAACCACTACGACTGCGGCGATGACAACAAATTTTTTACTGAGGCCAATGCCCTCGAATTGCGGCTTTGAGGATTCCAATTCACGTGCTACTTCCATAGCTGAAATATAACACAGGCACCCGCCCGCTTCCGACACGGCCACGACGAGTTTTTGACTATGATATATTGCGAAATGAGAATCAAAGATGCCCACGTCGCTCTCAATCGTCGTTCCCGCTTATAACGAAGCCGATAGACTTGGAAACAGCCTGAGGGCAATCGTCAGCTATCTGAGCGACAATTTTCCCGATGCCGAACTAATAGTTGTTGACGATGGTTCATCGGATAAAACCGCTCAAATTGCTCGCCAGCGTTTGGACGAAGGCGAACGGCTTCGCACATCTTTGATCAGCTACAAATCAAATCTTGGAAAAGGTCGAGCTGTCCGACTTGGCCTACTCGCTGCGCGCGGTGAGATCGCACTTTTCTCAGACGCAGACCTTTCAACTCCTATAAGCGAAGCACCAAAACTTATCGAGCCGATCGAGACTGGAGTTTGCGACGTAGCCTTCGGATCTCGGGCACTCGATCGTGAACTGATTGGTGTGCGCCAGTCCTGGCGAAGGGAGCAAGGCGGCCGAGTCTTTAATCTTGCAGTAAGGCTCGCAACCGGACTTCCCTTTTGGGATACTCAATGCGGCTTCAAAGCGTTTCGCATGAGTGTTTGCCGGCCACTGATTGAGGCGGCGACCATTGATCGATTTGGCTTTGATGTTGAGTTGCTTTACCTCGCTTATAAGGCGGGACTCAAATTGAAAGAAATTCCAGTTCGTTGGGACCACAATGAGGGAAGCAAGGTAAACCTGGCCAGCGATAGCTTGAAGATGTTGAGTGAGGTTGGACTGATCAGGCAACAAGCTCGGCGGGGCGTTTATGATAATGCTCTCAAAGCTGTGAGCGAGAGCCGAAGAAGCTGATAACTGACCCTTACAGTTCTCAATTACCAATTGACACTCGAAGACCTTGCAGTCACTGCGCTCCTGGTTCGGTGTAATTGCGCTTATACTTACTGACATGACCATCCGGCTCAATGTAAATATCGATCATGTGGCCACGGTACGACAGGCCCGACGCGCTCCTGAACCGAGTGTAATTGCGGCGGCAATGGCCTGTGAACAAGCCGGCGCTGATGGTATTACGGTCCACCTGCGCGGCGACCGCCGTCACATCCAGGATCAAGATCTGTCGCTGTTGCGCCAATCTGTTTCAACCTACCTGAACATGGAAATGGCGGCCACTGAAGAGATGCTGAAAGTGGCGCTTGAGAGCCGGCCGGACGCTGTCACGCTTGTAGCAGAAAAACCAGAGGAGATAACAACCGAAGGTGGTCTTGATGTGCGGGCCAACATTGCAATCGTTCGGGCCGCAGTTTCAAAGCTACGCCAGGGTGACATACTTGCCAGCCTTTTTATCGATCCAGATCCTGAACAGATTGAAGTGGCCCATGATGTAGGAGCTCAGCAGGTTGAGCTTTGTACTGCAGCGTACGCCGAGGCAACCCTGGGAGCTCGTGCAATTCACGGAGAAGGTGCAGCTCATGCCGCCCAGGAGTTACGAAGATTAAGGGATGCTGCGGAGCTCGCAACTCAATACGGTTTGCATGTGGCCGCCGGTCACGGGTTGACTTATCGGAATGTAGTTGCCGTGGCTGGAATATCGGAAATTACAGAGTTCAATATTGGACACAACATCGTGGCTAGAGCAATTTTCGTGGGATTGGAAGCCGCTGTTCATGAGATGCGCAAAGCAATAAAGGCCGGATCATTTCGATCCGGCCTTGGCCTCATCTCAGATTGAATCTGTTTACGCCTTCGGCGAAGCTAACTGTAACCGCACTGTAGATCGTTCCAGCTCAGCCTGCGCAACTGCCAAATCCTCTTCAGAACCAGTCCAATTACTAAGCTGTTTCTCGAGGCGTTCACGTGATTGTCGTGCCTGGGCCGTGTCGATTTCCTCTGGACGTTCAGCGACCTCCGCCAAAACCGACACGTGGTCGTCTCTGACCTCGAGAAATCCGCCCGACACGTGTAATTGAAAACTTTTTCCGTCTTCAACATAGGTTAGTACGCCGGTCCTCAACTGCGAGATAAGAGGCGTGTGACCTGGAAGAATACCAAGCTCACCGCCAAGACCAGGTATGGTGACCATTTCAACGGGCTCAGCGAGAACCCGGCGCTCCGGTGTTACAACTTCGAGTTGGATTTTGTCGGCCATAAGAAAAACAAGTTGGGCCACGTAACCCCCGCGGCCCGCTTTCAAGAGTTACTGAGCGAAGGTCTTTGCTTTTTCGATGGCCTCTTCGATCGTGCCCACCATGTAAAAAGCCTGTTCGGGAAGATCGTCGTGCTTGCCGTCTACCAGCTCGCGGAACCCGCGCACCGTATCTTCCAACTTCACGTACTTACCTGCAAGACCAGTAAACTGTTCAGCCACGTGGAATGGCTGCGAGAAGAACTTCTGGATTTTTCTTGCACGCGAAACGATCAACTTGTCTTCATCGGACAGTTCATCGAGTCCGAGAATTGCAATGATGTCCTGAAGATCCTTGTAACGCTGAAGGACTCGCTTCACGTCCTGAGCAGTGTTGTAGTGTTCTTCACCAAGGATTCTGGGATCGAGGATTCTGGACGATGACGCCAATGGATCCACTGCGGGATAAATTCCTAATTCCACAATCTGACGCGACAAAGCTGTTACAGCGTCAAGGTGAGCGAATGTTGTTGCTGGTGCAGGATCAGTGTAGTCGTCGGCGGGTACGTAAACAGCTTGAATCGACGTAACCGAACCGGTTTTAGTCGACGTGATGCGCTCCTGCATTTCACCCATCTCAGTTGCGAGGTTCGGTTGATATCCCACCGCTGACGGCATGCGGCCCAGCAATGCCGACACTTCAGAGCCGGCCTGAGTAAAGCGGAAGATGTTATCGATGAACAGCAGCACATCGAGGCCTTGATCACGGAAGTACTCGGCGACCGTTAGCCCTGACAACGCTACTCTCAGTCTCGCACCTGGCGGTTCAGTCATCTGTCCGTAGATCAGCGCCACCTTTGATTTGCCGAGAGCGTTTTTGTCGACCTTGGAGAGATCGAACTGTCCGGTCTCTTTGAAATGCTTGTTGAAGGTGTCGCCAAACTGAATAACTTCAGATTCGACCATTTCCCTTAAAAGGTCGTTTCCTTCACGCGTTCGCTCGCCTACACCCGCGAAAACCGAGAAGCCCGAGCGCGCTTTCGCGATGTTATTAATTAACTCCATCACGATTACCGTCTTGCCGACGCCGGCACCCCCGAATAGACCAATCTTTCCACCGCGAAGAAAGGGCTGAATCAAATCGATAACCTTGATACCAGTCTCAAACATCTGCAGTTCGGTCGACTGCTCTTCGAAGGTCGGTGCGTGGCGGTGAATCGGATATCGCTCCGTGTGAGCCACATCGCCGAGTGTATCTACTGGTTCACCGATAACATTGAGCACACGTCCCAGGGTTCCTTCGCCAACGGGCATTGTGATTGGGCCACCGGTATCGATAGCCTTCATACCTCGCACCATACCGTCAGTTGGCAACATCGAGACGGTACGCACCCGTCCTTCACCTAAGTGTTGTTGCACTTCAGCGATGACGTTAATCGGGGTCGGCACGTCAAAACCGTCTGAAACCACTCTCAGGGCCTGATAAATCGGTGGCAGGTATTTACCTTCGAACTCGACGTCGAGTACAGGTCCAATGATCTGAACAACTTTGCCGACATGTTGTCCTTCGGCGGTCATGTTTCCGTTAGGCGTAGACATACTGTCGATGAACTCCTCTTTCTACCTGTAAAAGGCGAACAAAACTGGCAGGTTTAAAAGCCAGACAAGATAACATAGGGGCTAAATTTGACCAAATAGGTCCTATAGGTCTTATATGTCCTATCAGTCCTATTCGAACCTAAGGTGACAGGGACCCATAGGACAAAATAGGACCCATAGGACAAATAGGACCCTATCTTTTTTGAAACCCTGCTTGTACTATTGTCGTAGTACAACCTAACAATGAGCGAAATCTTCTCATTAAGCCCTTCGCACCCCATGCCGTTATACGCGCAACTGACTCGCGCGATTCAGTTTGCTATCACCACTGGACGGCTCCGACAGGGAGAGCAACTTCCAACTGTCCGGCAACTGGCGGTCGAATTGCGAGTAAACGCAAACACCGTCGCCAAAGTCTATGCGGAATTGGAACGCTCCGGGATTCTCGAAACGCGAAGAGGAGTAGGAACGTTCGTCTGCGCACGGCAGTTTCAGGCAAACGACCGCGAGGATCATGAAAAACAATTGCGAGACCTAGTCGACCGGTTTGTCGAAGAGGCTTCAGCAATGGGCTTCACTCCGGATGATTTGCTTGATCAACTGCAAACGAGGCGCAAAAAGGAGACTTGGAAAAATGTCTAACATGAACAGCCTGATTCAAACCAGAAACAACCTGCCTGCAACTAACGCCCCGCGAATTAATGTCGTCTCCGCAGTAGCGTTTTTGGTTCCGGCAATTCTGGGTGTTCTTTTGACCATCAACAGTTTTACTCCATTCGGCGCAATCGCCGGTGTCTTGCTTGGAGTATTGTTTGCACAGGCGCCAAAAATTGCGCGGCAATGGGAACGAGCCGTGGTCCTTCGCCTGGGACGTTATGTTGGCTTGCGTGGTCCAGGTCTATTCTTTGTGATCCCTTTCGTCGACACCATCTCGGCCTGGATCGATCAACGCGTGATCACAACGAGCTTTGCAGCCGAAGAGACGCTGACCTCAGATACTGTGCCCGTGAACGTCGACGCCGTGTTGTTCTGGATGGTCTATGATCCAGAGAAGGCTGCATTGGAAGTGCAAAACTATCCGCAAGCGGTTAGTTGGGCCGCTCAAACCGCCCTGCGCGATATCATCGGAAGAACTTCCCTGACAGATCTTCTGCGAGGCCGTGAACGAATTGAAGATGAGCTTCAAAAATTGATCGATGAACGCTCGAACCCCTGGGGAGTAACAGTTCAGTCTGTCGAAATGCGAGACGTGATTATCCCCACTGCTCTCCAGGACGCAATGTCTCGCGAAGCCCAGGCGGCGAGAGAGAAACAGGCCCGTATAATCCTGGGCCAGGCAGAGGTTGAAATCGCTAACTCTTTTGAGATCGCTGCTCGGTCTTACCGCGACAATCCCACGGCGCTACACCTGAGAGCGATGAACATGCTTTACGAAGGACTGAAAGAGAAAGGCGCTTTGATGTTAGTGCCAAGCAGCGCGGTTGAGTCGATGGGCATGGGTGGCTTACTGGGAGCCGCGGCGTTGCGTCAACAGACGTTGACGGGGAGCGAAGAAGTTCCCGAGTAATCAGGTCTGTCTCACAAACACGAAACCCTGCGACTCGGATGAGTTGCAGGGTTTATTTTTTTGGTCTCTTCGATTACAACTCGGGATCGATCCGGATTTTCATCCTCTGCAAAACCTGAATGTCTTCGTCAGTCAGATCCAGGGTCGCCTTGGACTCTTCGTCGTCGTCGTCACCGGCATGAGGGCGCAAGCCGATCTCCAGTCTCAGCGTCAATTCCATTTCGTAGCCGGCTTCTCGCAGCCGCTCAATGGCCTCGGCAACCTTGGTTGAATTCTCTACCGATTCGTTGATTGCCGTACCGATTTCTCGGACTATCTCTTTTGCGTCGTCGTCTATTTCCAATTCGCGAATGCCTTCAAGTTGAAATGTTTGAAGTGTCGCTATGCTACGCGAGCGTTTTCAGAGGGTCAACCCAAACTTTCGACTTATCACGATATCTCAATTTTCAATTTCACGTTGAAGCCATCAAGCTATAGACTGTCTGGAAACTCTTTGGAGCCGTTGGATGTATTCGGTCCAACGTAGCTGATAACAGAAACAGATCACGAAAATGATTGGAACCATCGGCATACTTACGGGCGGCGGCGACGCTCCGGGTCTAAATGCGGTCATTCGGGCCGTGGTTAAAACCGCGACCTGCGAACACGGCATGCGGGTCATCGGAATTGAGGATGGCTTCGAAGGACTCCTCGGTGCGACGCAGACTCGACTCCTACTCCCCGGAGATGTGCGTGGACTACTGCCGCGAGGTGGAACCGTACTCGGCACTCGTAATCACGGAAACTTTGAGGAGCGAATGAAAGATGGCGTTCCAATGAGTGTCGAAGGCGTGTACCAGGAAGCCATTTCTAATATGAAGGTACTCGGCATCGATGCACTGGTGGTGCTGGGTGGTGAGGGCACTCTAGGAATAGCTGCGGAGTTCGACCAGCGCGGGATTCCCGTCTGCGGCGTTCCCAAAACCATCGACAACGACCTCGCTTGCACGGAGCTGACTTTTGGATTCGTTACCGCTCTGGATATTGCAACTGAAGCACTCGATCGGTTGCACACGACCGCCGAGTCTCATGATCGAGTGATGATCCTCGAAGTTATGGGCCGGCATGCTGGTTGGATTGCACTGCATTCGGGCATTGCTGGCGGAGCGGATGTCATACTAATACCCGAGATTCCCTTCTCTCGTGAAGCAGTGGCGGAAAAAATAAAAGCTCGCGAAACTGCCGGGTCAAATTTTAGTATCATCGTCGTTGCCGAAGGTGCCGTGGAAATTGGTCATGAGTTGATCTATCAGGATCGCGGAGATGCTCATCATGCGCCGCGACTTGGCGGGATTGGCGTTCATCTCCAGAGAGATTTAGAACAACTTACCGGACGAGAGACGCGCTGCGTGGTCCTGGGTCACCTTCAACGAGGCGGCCGTCCCAACGCCTTCGATCGAATGCTGGCGACAAACTTCGGTTCATGTGCGGTGCGCGCTCTTTCGCAAGGCGAAAGAGGAGTCATGGTGGCGTTACAAGCGGGCGACGTAGTTTCGGTACCCCTGACTGAAGCCATAAAAAACATAAAAACGGTGCCCCCAAACGGGCAATTGGTCCGAACAGCTCGAGATACAGGAATATCTTTTGGCTCTCCGGACGAAGCCAATTATCATAAGTAAGACTTGAAGCAGAAAGAGAGTAAGGTCGTTGTCACAACAAGTTATTAAGGACAAGCTCCAGGGCGAACTGGATGAGCTGGAATCCGAGCTTCGTGTTCACCTTCCGAAGGAAATTAAGCGTGCGCTTGAGTTCGGCGACTTGCGTGAAAACTCAGAATATAGAGCAGCCCTTGACCGACAGAACGTTGTAAAAGCTCGAATTGTCGAGCTTCGTCAACGAATCAGCGAGATAGCTTCGATCGATCCGAATAAAGTCCCCCGTGACAAAGCGTCTTACGGTTCAACCTTAGTACTCTACGACGCTGAAAAGGACGAGGAAGTAACTTATCGCCTGGTGACTCCAGAGGAGAGTGATCCGGCCCAGGGATTGATTTCCACCACCTCACCGGTCGGCAGAAGCTTGATGGGTAAACAAGAAGGTGACGAAGTGGTGGTTCGAACACCGGCCGGCGCTCGCAACTTTGAAATCAGAAAGATGAAAACCCTGCACGACGAATTGGAAGAGGGATAGTGTGCTATTTGGGATCCAACTCTCTAACCCAATCCGGTTTCGGCTCGTCATTCGTTGACATCCCCCCTTTCTGGCTCCTATCATTCGCCGCTTATATTTCGGCTGTAAACTGAACTGACTTTTGGGCATAATGGGCTCAAGGAGAAAAACCTAACAGATGTTTGGGGCTAGTATTGGCCGCGCAGCACAACGAATCATAGATGCCATTGTCCGCTGGCTGGCTCTCGGTCACATTAATCCAAACATTCTTACCGTCATCGGAGTATCTCTGAATGTCGGCTGTGGCCTATTGTTTGGGTACGGTCGTTTTTTTGCGGCTGGAATCGCCCTGATTGTCGCTAACCTGTTCGACATGCTTGATGGTCAGGTCGCTCGATTATCAGGTCGGGTCACGAGATTTGGCGGTTTTCTGGACTCCTCTTTGGATCGGCTCTCCGACATGGTTGTGTTTGTGGGCCTGATGGTCTTTTATGCCCGGGACATCGAATCCCACTCGACACTGAACGTTTTTCTGGCTGGCGCAGGCTTAATGGGGTCGGTTATGGTAAGCTACGCCAGCGCTCGAGCGGAAAGCTTGATTCCTAAGTGCGATGTCGGCTTTCTCCGCCGCCCGGAACGCGTCGTTTTGTTCATTATTGGGGCATTAAGCACCCATCCCGGTTCTTCCAACTTCTTTGCGAACCGAATGCCGGCTGTACTTTGGGTGCTCGCCATTGGCTCGTACTGGACTTTTGCACACCGGATGTATCACACGTGGCGGGAGCTCAATATTCAGGCTAATAAAGAGAACTCAGCCAAGAAGAGTTCGTATTCTCAGTCCAGCGGCCAGGGAGAAAGGCGAACCGAGCAAAGATTAGTACACAAACCAGGGTCCAGTTTGAGCATCTAAGGCCCGGTCGATTTCAAGGTCTTCCCGTAGAGGTATAAACAAATTGACGATTTGCCCGTGTTGCGGTTTTAAGTTTGAAGGAAAATTGATTGACGGCTGCCAACAGTGCGGGGCACGCGCTGTTGGTGAACCACTTCCCAGGCCATCAAGAGAATTACCATCTTACGGCCGCTCACTTGTTCTCGTCGTGGCCGGTTCGTTGAGCGTCATCGTCTTCGCTGTGCAAACGGTGAGCGCCATGGTCCAGAAGTACTCGGGCTCCTTTGGATTTTGGACTTGGGTCGCCGCCGGCGAGACCGCTGCATGGCGGTTAAAGTGGGTCTCAATACCCGCCCTGTTTATTATCCTTTGGTTCGGAAGAAAGCTCTACAAATCAATCCGGCTACAACCTGAGCGATTCTGCGGCGTAACACATGCTCGACGAGGCCTCTTTGCTTCAGCAATGGTCGCGCTTTTGATCGCTTTCTTACTGGGAATCACCGTTCCAGCTCGTTTGCGACAACGAGAAATGGCAATCGAAGCTAAGAACTTCGTAACCGGTCGAGTAATTGACAGGGCTCTCTTTCAATACAAACTCAAACACAAGACTTTACCCGATCCGACCGACTGGATGCCCCAGCTAGCAACTCTGCCTGATCCTGACGGCTCAATTGCCGCTGCTCTCCGAGAAGCCAACTCCGAAGGCTATCAGCCAACCGCAGAGGTCGCCTCGGTCGGCGGTCCAAGGTCACGAGGCCTACGAGGAGCGATAATTCAAAAAGCTTCTCTCACATCCACCGACGACGCTACATCCGGCGGTTTAACCTACAGCAGTTACGAATTGTTGCTACCCGGCGAAGATAAAATACTCGGCACTGAAGACGACCTTGTCAGTCGCGACGGCGTGATCTCCAAAGTTCAGAACGTCGCAAAAGGTGGTGTGGGCCGGTCGGTCTCGGCGGGAGCACTCCAACCCTAAGCGACATAATGTCGTTCCTAGATCGGTTTCGCAAAAAAAAAGAAGACGAACCTGCCCGCATTGCCCGACTATCTAAAACCGGGCGGATGGCCGACGGCCGTATCATCGATGCAGTCTCTGACACTGAAGGACACATCCTTCAAGTCACCTACACTTACACCCTGGCTGGCGTTCAATACGAGTCTTCACAACTCCTCAGTGAACTCCAACAACAACGTGCTCACGAATATGCGCCTGGCAGAAATATCGTGGTTCGTTACGATCCCAGGAGTCCTGCCAACTCGGTAGTCGTATGAGCGTTACGGCCCCGGCATTACGCCAGTTTTCAAGTACGACGACGGGCACAACTTTTCCAATACACACTCTGCGCAATTCGGATTTCTAGCCTTGCAAGTGTTGCGTCCGTGATAGATCAACAAGTGGGAAAAGATCACCCAGTCTTTCTTAGGCACAATAGGAATCAGCGCCTGCTCTATCTTCTCTGCCGTCTTTTCCTGAGTAAGGCCCAAACGGTGTGACAGTCGCGTTACATGTGTATCGACCACAACACCCGATGCAATGTGGAACGCGTTTCCCAGAACGACATTTGCCGTCTTTCGCGCCACTCCCGGCAATTCCAGTAACTGGTCCATGGTGTGTGGTACTTCACCCGAGTACTGCTCGGTTAGAACCTTCGCCGTTCCCTGGATTGACTTTGTCTTGTTTCTAAAGAATCCCGTCGACTGTATGTCTTTCTCAAGCTCGTGGGGCGACACCTTCAAATAGTCAGCCGGCTGGCGATACTTACGAAAGAGATCGGCTGTAACCAGGTTAACCCGTTCGTCGGTGCATTGGGCCGATAAGATCGTCGCGATCAAGAGTTCGAACGGGTTACTGTGATTGAGCGAACACTTCGCATCTGGATAGGTTCGCTTAAGCTTGCGGATAATATCGCGAGTCCGGCTCTTGAGTTCCTCAGTTGTTTCTCTGGCTTTTTTTCGTATCATCCTGTTCTCTTCAGCTTTCCTGTTCGCTTAGCCCACTCCTCAACCTTGATGAATACCCACAGTCCGAACGGCAGCAAAACGGCGCCCATAATGGCAAGAATAAACAACTCATGGGAAACGGCCGACAACGGAGCTCCCGCTAATTGACCCGGTGTAGAACTGCTGCTCCCCACTCCAAATAGTTTTCAGGTACAGTACCGCGAGCGCAGCGACCGGATGCCACACTCAAACAAAGTGATCTGGAGACTCAGGCGGAAAATTGACTGTGACATCCGGTCGCTGCGCTCGCGGTACTGTAGTCGTCGCCTCTTACTTGTTATGCAAGCACGATAATTTCGACGGACAACGGACCACTGACTAAGTCTCATCTGCGTCCGTTTGCAATTTTCAGAGCTTCAGGTAATTGCCGCAATCGCAACATTGACACGACGCCGAGCGCTGGTCCAATAGCAAGAATTGCAAACGCATAACGCCAGGTAACTAAATTTACCATCCGCGGAATCAACTCAATCGAAACGCTCGTTAACATAAACCCAATACACATCTGCAGCGTCAATGTTGTTCCGATATACTGCGGGTCGCCCACCTCGGTGATGCACGACGAAAATTGGGCCGAGTCGGCAACCACACTAGCTCCCCAAATTCCTGCCACGATCAGCAGTAGTATTGGATCGCCGCCATAAAGAAACCCAACTATCAAACAACACGTGCCACTGATGATCATGGCCCACGAGGTGACCATCGTCCGTCCCACACGATCTGCTATCAAACCCGCCAAAACAGCACCAGCTGCACCCGCACCGATCACCAAAAACGAGCCGAGCTCTGCCCACGCTGCGCTCTTACGACTCAAAGCCATACTCGAACGCAGCATGATGGGGATCCAGGTCCACATCGCATAGAGCTCCCACATGTGGCCGAAGTATCCAAAGTTCGCCAGCAACACAGGACGATTACGAAATATTTTCAGTACTTGACGCCAATCGAATTGCGCTCGCGTTAGACCGTATGGCCCATCACTAACAAAAAGCAGAACAATCAATCCACCGATGGCCGCGAGTGTTGAAACTACCAGCACGTTGTAACGCCAATTTGAACTCCCTATCGCGTTGATCAAATAAGGCGACGCTTTTCCGAGAGTCAATGCTCCCACGAGCACACCAAGAGCCAGGCCTCGCGAACGGCGGAACCAACTGGCCATAACTTTCATTCCAGGTGGATAGACACCTGCCAGAAAAACTCCCGTCAGAAACCTCAACACGATCGCCAGCACCGCTTCGTGCGCAAACAAGGCGAACGACGCATTAGTGAGGGCCCCAAGAAATGCCGTGATCGCTACCAGGTGACGCGCGCTGACGATGTCAGCCAGATTCAGGATGGCACTTAAGAGGGTCCCAAATACAAATCCGAGCTGCACCGCAACAGTTAACCAACCCGCTGCCGACTCTCCCAGCCCCCACTCAGCTCGCAATGCCGGCACGACTGCCGAAACACTGAACCAAAGTGACATTGCCAGGAGCTCAGCAATCGCGAGCAAGCCAAGGATCTGCCAACGTTTTGACTGATCTATCTCAAGTGAAACTGAGGCGGTAGATTCCATTTGTGCCAAGTCAGAATATCAGAAACAAACCCACGCTCTGTCCCCTGGTTGTACTGACCACCCTATGTTCAGGTTCCCTACTTCTGAGACGCTGAGGAAAAGCAACAAAAAGGTTAGAATGCTGTCAATCGATATCAAAGGAGTATACCAATGCAGATTGGCATGATAGGGCTCGGTCGAATGGGAGCCAATATGGTGAAGCGTTTGATCAAAGGTGGGCATCAGTGTGTGGTCTACGACAGAAACACCAAAGCGGTTGAAGATCTTGTGGGAGCAGGAGCTATCGGAGCGAACTCTCTTCCTGAGTTTATAAAGAAATTGCAACCGCCTCGGCCTATCTGGCTGATGATTCCAGCAGCCTTTGTTGATGCTTCCATAAATGAACTTATCGCTCTAATACAAAAGGACGACATTCTTATCGACGGTGGCAATTCTTATTACATAGATGACATCAGGCGAGCAAATGAACTCCGCGAGAAAGGAATTCATTACGTCGATGTAGGAACCAGCGGCGGCGTTTGGGGACTCGAACGCGGCTATTGCCAGATGATTGGCGGCGAAAAAGATATAGTCGCGCACCTGGATCCAATCTTTAAAACTTTAGCGCCCGGCCAGGAGAGTGTGGCAGCCACACCCGGAAGAAATAACAACAGTACTGCCGACCAGGGATACCTTCATTGTGGACCATCAGGAGCTGGTCACTTCGTGAAAATGATTCATAACGGTATCGAGTACGGATTGATGGCTGCATACGCAGAAGGACTAAATGTTTTGCATCATGCAAACATAGGAAAGTTGGACCATGCGAAAGACGCCGAAACGACTCCATTACGCAATCCAGATCACTACCAATACGACTTCAACCTGGCTGACATAACCGAACTCTGGCGGCGTGGCAGCGTTGTGGCTTCATGGCTGTTGGACCTGACTGCGGTGGCCTTGGCCGAGCAACCTCAACTGGAAAAATTTTCCGGTCGAGTTTCAGACTCGGGTGAAGGGCGCTGGACCATTCAGGCCGCAATCGAAGAAGGAGTGCCTGCACCCGTACTCAGTGCCGCTCTATACCAGCGGTTCTCGTCGAGGGGTGAAGGTGACTTTGGCAACAAAGTTCTCTCAGCGTTGCGCTTCCAATTCGGAGGTCACGTCGAACGTGGCGCCGACAACAAATAAACAAAACCTTTCAAGGATAGGGTAGAACAAGTGTCAACATTATTAGAAGAACCACAAGTTGCGCAGTTAGCACCAATAAACCTTCCCAAGGCTGAACCATGCGTAATTGTAATTTTTGGGGCAACTGGCGATCTCACCAAGCGAAAATTGATGCCGGCGCTATTTCGCCTGATGTGTGAAGCGAGCCTGACCAAATTTCAGATTCTCGGCGTCGGCAGATCAGCCATGAATGATGACGATTTCCGCCAGATGATGAAGGAAGGCGCCGCTGATAAGAAGAACCAGTTCCCAGACGCTCAATGGCAACAATTTGCCGAAAGACTTTTCTACGTAAATGGCGAGTTGGACGATGATTCGACCTATCGTAATGTCGCCGGCCATATCGAAGATTTGTCAGTACGTTGTGGCAGTTCGAATCGACTCTTCTATCTTGCGACACCGCCATCGCTGTTCGGAACTATTGTGGCAAAACTAGGCAAGGCTGGCCTTTCATCACAAGACAAGGGTTGGACCAGGCTGGTTATCGAAAAACCATTCGGTCGCGATCTGGAGACAGCCAAGAAACTCAATGCTGAAGTTGGCGAAGTATTTGCCGAAGACCAGGTGTATCGAATCGATCACTACCTCGGTAAGGATACGGTCCAGAACATATTGGTCTTTCGTTTTGGCAACACGATGTTTGAGCCTATTTGGAATCGAAATTACGTTGACTACGTCGAGATAACTGCGGCCGAAAAACTTGGGATTGGTTCCCGCGCCGGATATTACGAAGAGGCCGGAGCACTGCGTGACATGGTAGCCAATCACTTGCTTCAACTATTGACCTTAACTGCAATGGAGCCTCCTGTTGCCTTCGATGCTGACTCAGTCAGAGAGGAAAAGGTCCAGGTGCTTCGATCTATTCGGCGGCTAAAACCAGAAGAGGTAGCTGAACGAACCGTGCGCGCCCAGTACGAGGCGGGAACAATCGACAGTGAAAATGTGAAAGGCTACAGAGAGGAAGATGGCGTCGCTAATGATTCTTTGACGGAAACCTATGTCGCAATTGAATTCTTTATCTCAAACTGGCGCTGGGCAGGCGTGCCCTTCTATGTGCGAACGGGCAAACATCTGACGCGCAATCTCACTGAAATTGCCGTCCATCTAAAACGGACACCACAGGCACTTTTTGCGAGAACTCCGGACGAACAGATCGAACCGAACATCATCGCCTTGCGCATTCAGCCGAACGAGGGAATCACCGTTAACTTCGGTGCGAAGCAACCCGGGTTTGAGATGATTACCAACACCGTACATATGGATTTCTGTTATCAGTCTGGGACGACTCGCTCACCCGAAGCATACGAGACCTTACTTTTAGATGTCATGACGGGTGAGGCAACCTTGTTCATCCGTCGCGACGAGGTTGAAGCCCAGTGGCGTCTGATGACTCCAATTGAAGAAGCCTGGGCACAAGAAAAACCAACTGAGATTCCTCGTTACGCTTCCGGCACGGATGGTCCAGTTCAAGCAGGCGAATTACTGACTCGCAATGGACACAAATGGCGCAAATTAATCGAAACGGTTAGCGGCTGCGAATAGATCTTTTGTAGACAAGGAAACAAGGTGTCACAGCAGTCAAGAATACAAATCGAATCAGATTCCGAGAGCCTGGCACTAGCAGCTGCCAGGCTTCTTGTTAATACCGCCAAACAATCAGTCAGAGACAGGAAGGTCTTTACCATAGCAGTTTCAGGCGGCTCGACCCCTAAACGCCTCTTTGAAATTTTAGCCGACCCCACAAAACCTTACTTTAGCGAGTTGCCGTGGTCAGCGACTCACTTCTTCTGGGTGGATGAGCGTCATGTGCCGCCAGGTGATAAAGACAGTAATTACCGGATGACACGAGAAGCAATGCTTTCGCATGTTCCCGTGCAAGCAGCAAACATTCATCGCATCATTTCGGAGAATCCCAATGCTGAAGCTGCGGCGATCAACTATGAGGGAACCTTGAGGACTTTCTTCAATGGCCTGCCCCGTTTTGATCTTGTGATCCTCGGCCTGGGCGAGGACGGTCACACTGCCTCGATCTTTCCAGGGTCACCGGTGTTGCACGAGACCAAACGGCTTGTGGCCGCGCCAAGGGTTGAAAAGCTAAATACCTTCAGAATTACGCTGACTCTTCCTGTTCTCAACAATGGAGCTAGTATCGTCTTTCTCGTGAGCGGCAGCAGCAAGGCTCAAATCCTGCAGGAGGTGCTGAAGAGTAAATCAGATCCTGAAAGACTTCCGGCTCAGGCAATACAGCCCACGCATGGAGAGCTTAAATGGCTAGTTGATCAACCAGCGGCGAGCCTACTCGGGTAAGTCAGTGGGTAGTGATTGGAATATTTTGTGCAGCATAGTCGGTAAGGTCGACGGCGTAGTCGGAACTCGTGGTAACACGATGCTGTTCCAGCAATAAATCCTCAAAATCATCTGCCGATAATGACTTGCTGAATAGAAAGCCCTGGACGACATCACATTCGAGCTCATTCAGGTATTCGAGTTGTTCACGCGTTTCGACGCCTTCCGCGACCACAGTCAAATCGAGAGCGTGGCCCAACGTAACAATCGCTCGCACAATTGCCGTGTCATGAGGATCTTTGCAGACATCACTGATGAATGATTTGTCAATCTTCAAAGTGTCAATAGGAAAGCGCTTGAGATAGTTGAGTGATGAATAGCCGGTGCCAAAATCGTCGATTGCGACTTTGATTCCCATCAATTTCAACTCGTGCAGTTTTTCGATCGCCTGATCGGGATCTTTCATGATCGAACTCTCTGTTAACTCCAGCTCGAGCCATCTGGGATCCAGGTTGGTCTCTTTCAATATTTCAGCAACAGTCTGGATGAAGGTTGGCAACTGAAACTGTCGCGCAGAAAAGTTGACGGACAGAACTTGCGGTTTGAGACCTGCTACTTGCCACAGTTTGTTTTGAAAGCAGGCTGTTCGCAAAACCCAGTCGCCGAGTGGGATTATTAGACCACTATCTTCAGCGAGGCTAATGAACTCAGTTGGATAAAGGAGCCCTAATGCGGGATGTTGCCAGCGGACCAGAGCTTCCATGCCTACGAGCTGAAAGTCGGAGGTGTTTACCTGCGGCTGGTAATGGACTATGAACTCGCCCCGGTCGAGGCCCGGTCTAATGCTATTCTCCAACACGAGTTGTCGTAAAGCCCTGGTAGTGCCGCCTGCCGTATAAAACTGGTAATTGTTTCCGCCTTGCGCTTTGGCTCGATCGAGTGCCGCACCTGCGCTCTTCAATAAGGTTGGAGTGTCCTGGCCGTCGTAAGGATATAGGCTAATTCCGATGCTGCTTGATACGAACAACTCTTGACCGTCATCAAAAACAAAGGCCTGGTCCAGTACATCCTTGATTGCCCGCGCAGTGTTAGCCGCATCGGTGGGTCTAATCTGTGTCAGGAGAATAGCAAACTCATCCGATCCAAAACGCGAAACCGTATCGCTCTCTCGTAAGCATGACGTCAAACGTTTAGCTACAGACTGGAGTACACGATCGCCTGCGTTATATCCAAGCGAGTCGTTAATCGTCTTGAAACGATCCAGGTTCAATAACAAGACCGCTTGCATTTGCTCGGTCCGACGAGAAATTGCAATAGCTTGCTTTAAACGATCTTTGAAGAGTGCCTGGTTTGGAAGGTCAGTGAGCGCGTCGTGATAAGCCAGGTGATTGAGTCGCTCCCGAGCCTGCTTTGATTGGCTGACATCTACAATGAAACAAATAATGGCTTCTTCCTGAAGCGCCGCCCCACATAAGACGGGAACGTGAGTGCCATCCTTGCGAACAAGTTCGTGCTCAAAGGGCGCACAAGCTCCGAAAGCCATCAACTTTTCAAAGGCTTCCTCTATAAGTCGATGATCTTCCGGAACCGATAAGTCGTAGAGTGTTTCCGGCAGGTCTTTTTCGGTATAGCCAACCGTATTCAGGAAACTCTCGTCAGCCTGACGTATAGAGCCGGCCGCATCAATGAATACCAGGCCAAGCAGGTTAGTCTCGGTAAGCCGGCGCATACCTGATTCAAAACTGGTTTCAGTCGACCCTTGTTCGGAGACGTGGAGCCGTTTCATCGCAAATCCCTAGGTAATTTGATGAGAATGCGGGAACTGGAAGTACTGCTGAAAATCAAAAGAGAGGAAGGGCAAAAAGGTTGGAAAAAGCCGCAACCAACCGCTCTTAGGCTAACAGAGAAGCTGACCACTTTACAATCAAATAATTTTTCTGGTGTTCACCAATAGCCAGGAATAGAAAAAGATGCTGCTGGCTGTCGAAATTCCTTTGGCTTCTGCCATTTGAGCAATTTTTGAGGGGGCTGAGACCAGGTAATCAGAAAGTAAGGCGCATAGAGGAGACCATACAGCAAATACGTCACCCCAAAAGTCCGAAAGAGGATTGTAGCGAGAGTTTTGTTGTCCATATGACCTGTATATCGCTATCGCGTGACGGATGAAGACCTTCGCAGTTGCTTAGATTCGGACCGCTACATTTAACGCGCGGACGACGTCGCGGCTACGGCAGCTCCGGCCGGCATTTTCTCCTGCAAATAGGTCGTCAAGAGATTGAATAGATGTCGTGTCGTTCCTGCACCTTCGTAAATTCCGTGTGACCGGTTCGGGTAAGACATCATAGAGAACTGTTTGTTCGCTGCTATCAAAGCGTTGATCAAAGCTTCTGTTCCTTGATAGTGAACATTGTCATCACCTGTTCCATGGACGATCAACAAATTGCCTTTCAACTGGCCTGCAAACGTGATTGGCGAGCTTTGCTTCCATTCATCCGGATGATCCGCTGGTAGACCACAGTACCGTTCTTGATAGATGGTGTCGTAGTAGTGAATATCCGGTACGGGAGCAACAGACATTCCAAATGTGTAAACCTCCGGATAGCGAAACATTGCGTTTAAAGTTGACGAACCACCACCGCTCCAGCCCCAGATTCCAATTCGAGTCGGATCTACAAACTGCCATTTGGCAATCGCTCGAGCTGCATTCGCCTGGTCCAAAGAGTTTACGATCCCCATTTTGCGATAGATAATTTTTCGCCAGGCACGTCCTCGAGGCGCTGGAGTACCTCGATTATCGACGCTTACAACGATGTATCCCATCTGTGCGAGCATTCCATGCCACATGCGGTTTCGGCCACCCCAGCTATCGAGAACGGTTTGTCCCCATGGTTCACCATAAACATAAAACAGTACGGGGTACTTTTTCTGTGGATCGAAGTTGGGCGGCTTAATCATCCAACCGTCCAACTGCACTCCATCCGTGACACCGACCTTAAAGAACTCTGTTGGCGTCTGTTTGAGTTTCGCAAGCCGATCCTGTGTATCTTTGTTGTCGATTAGTGTACGAACCACCGAATGCTGTGGCAGTCGGACAACATCAGTTACGGGAACCCGATTGAAGTTCGAGTAAGTGTGGATTGCGATGTCGCCACGGGGCGAAATCATATACGAGTGTGTACCGGCGTTGGCTGCAGGAGTCAGGCGTTCTTCTTTACCGGTGCCGTCGAGCCGCACGCGATACAGGTATCGCTGAGTGGCATTCGTTGGAGATGCGATGAAGAATATCCAACCATTCTGAGTATCTACCTTTTCGACACTTATCACATCATAGTCACCGGGGGTAACGACTTTGATGTCGCGTCCGTCGCGTGAAATCGAGTAGAGATGACGCCAACCATCTCGTTCGCTGGCCCATAAAAACCGCTTGCCACCTTCGACCCATTCAACATCTCCACGCCCCAGGCCGGTTTTATCCCAATCGATATCACCCCATGCAATGTCAACCCAAGTGTCGTCTTTCTCAGTTAACACGGGATGTACCTGACCCGTTCGCGCATCACCAAGCATCACCACATCCGTGTTTTGCAGGCGATTTAGTTGTTGAATTATGACTTCATCAGAGTTGGCGGCCCATTCCATACGCGGTAGATAGTTGTTGCGAGAGTCCCCGGGGACTTGAAACCAGCGAGTTGCACCCCCGGCTGAGTCAACAACTCCAACGCGAGCAGCAGAGTTTGTTTCCCCTGCTTTTGGATAGGGAAAGGTAGTAATGACTGGATAGAGCGCCGCCGTATTATTAATCAGCGTCATCTCTTTTACACCCTCGGAGTTCAATTGCCAGTAGGCAATCTGTTTCCCATCCGGACTCCAGCGAAAGCCATCACGGCAGAAGAGTTCTTCTTCGTATACCCAATCAAAAGTTCCATTAACGACCGTTCGAGACCCATCATTTGTCAGTTGCACTATTCTCTGTTCACCGGCGAGGTTTTCAACATAGATGTTGTTATCTCGCACGTAAGCAACCCGTTGATTATCAGGAGAAAATTTCGCAAACATCAGTGAGGAGGGCTTTGCTTCTGGTCCACCAAGTTTGCGGAGAGCACTGGTGGTCAAATCTAACACCCAGTAGTCGCCGCGCGTATTACTTCTCCAAACTCGGGCAGAGTTCGTAAATATCAATACCTTCTGTTCATCGAGTGTAAGCGTGAAGTCCTCAATCGTAAGGGGCTGGGTCGAATTGGCAGGTACCAGTTTCTCAGCAGCTATTTTTACCGAACGCTCGCCAGTGTTGATGTCATAACGGACGAGTTCGACAGCATCTTTCTTTGTCGGCGAGGGTTCGAGTGCGAGGTAGCCGCTGCCATCTTGTTGCCAACGTACTGGTCCAAGCGAACGAGTTCTAAAAGTGGATAGTGAATCGACCGTTAGTAAAGACGGATCGTTCTGTTGTGCAAAGACGGGCACAAACAAAAGCAGAATTACCGGTATCAGAAATAGTTTTTGTCTCATTTTGTATACCTGATTAAGAGTCATCTTTTCCTCACAAGGCTTGCGATAGCCAGCAAGAGCTCGGTCTGCTCAATCGGCTTCGCCATATGAACCTGGTAACCAGACTCAAGTGCACGATCGTGATCTTTCCGTGTTGCATATCCTGTCACTGCAATCGCTGGAATCAGCCCACCTTCGCTCTCAGAAAGTCGACGCAACTTCTGAATAAGTTGGTAGCCATCCTCTTCGGGCATTCCAATATCGCTGATTACAATATCCGGCAGGCGAACAGGCAAGCCCGTAATCGAATCTCGCGTAGACGTCGCTTGCGTCAAAACTCTAAACGCCTGGGAAGCAGACTTAGCCGCGATCACTTCAGCTCCCTGACGTTTTAACATCATCGTCAAAAGGTTGCGAGAGTCATCGTCATCTTCAACCAACAGTACATAGACGCCGTCAAGTCGCGTTAGACCCTGCCTTAGTCCGCTGCGCCGCTCAGACTCGAGGCGGCGCTGCTCAGCACGAGCTGGGTCACGTCTGTCCTCAGCTAGAGGTAAATCTACTGTAAAGGTTGTGCCCTTTCCGAGACCTTCGCTGGAGGCACTGACATTTCCACCGTGCAATTCCGCCAGGTGACGCACGACGGCCAACCCCAATCCCAGCCCACCTTGTTTCCGTGAGATCGAACCTTCGGCCTGGCGAAAGCGATCGAAAACAAAAGGCAGAAACTCTGCTGAAATTCCCTCACCCGTATCGCTCACCATCAGTTGTGCCGATGTTTGGCCACGCTCCAATTTTATTTTTACTGAGCCACCTCGGGCAGTGAACTTGATTGCGTTCGAAAGCAGATTCCAGATGATCTGGCGAAGCCGGTTGGTGTCGCCGCGAACCAGACAGTCTCCTGGAACTATATCAGTATCTAATTCGATCCCTTTTGCTGCAGCAGTTGGCCGTAGCGCATCAAGTGCAGCTTCGATGATTGGACCAATATGCAGCGGATGCAAATCAAGTCGCAAATTTCCGGTGATGATTCTGGAAACGTCCAACAGGTCGTCAATCAAGCGAGCCTGCGATCTTGCGTTACGCTCGATCGTTTCAATTGCGCGGTTCGCGTTGGCACCTTCCACCTCGCCACTCCGAATCATCGACGCCCAGCCGAGAATTGAGGTTAGAGGCGTTCGAAGTTCATGCGACAACGTGGCCAGAAACTCATCTTTTAACCGGTCCGCCTCCTCAGCTTGTCTCCGAGCATCACGCTCGCGTAAGAGCAAGGCCGACCGTTCTTCTTCGGCCAGTTTCTTGGCAGTTACATCCAGGACCAACGACAGCACCGAGACTAGATTTCCTGTTTCATCATGCAATACTGAGTTGTACCACTCGCAGAAGAGCACGGCGCCATCTTTTGTATAGTTTCGATTTCGAAGTAAACCGTGTACTTCAACTCCCTGTCGCTGACGATTAGTGACAAGCTCGACCGCATCAACGTCGTCTGCGAAAACAAACTGCCATTCGTTCACGTGCTTGCCTATAACTTCGTCAGCACCCCAACCAAACAGCCGAACGGCTGACTCAGACCAGCGCGACACACGAAAATCGCTGTCCCATTCGATTACTGCTAACGGCGAGCTTTCGACGTGAAATTTCAGACGACGATAAGCGTCGTGGGCGTCGTCTGGCGACTCGATGTCTGTAACTGCATGAACAACGACAATGCCACCATCAATAACACCGTACGGGCTTTTCAGCGGTGAATAGACCAAGCGATAAACCGAAGCTGGCAACGAAGGAACTGATTTTTCCAAAACAACCGTCTCACCCGCCAATGCTTTTTGAAGGTGTGGTTCTGAGACTAAATCACTGATGACTGGATAGCTCGCAAGAGGTTCTCTGCCCACTATTTCATCCTGAGAGAGACCTGTGAGGCACGTCATCGCCTTGTTCCATGCGATCACTCGAAGTTCTCGATCGAACGCAAAAACTCCATCGACGCTCGCGTCGAGAAGTTGAGACAATATTTGGGAATCGGTATGCAAGAGTTTAAGTGGGGCGCGCGGCTACGATTGTATCGGAAAAGCGCAGCTTAGCGGATTGCGAAATGAAGAAATCTAGCCGATCTTGTGAAGCTGGGCTGAGCCCGCCCATCGTCGACGATAAACACAGTAACTTGACGCAGTTAGAGAACAATTGCACGAAAACAGGGCAATTTCTAAACTAGCTTGGCCGCAAGGGTCGATTGTGTTCTAACGGATACCTCGTACCTTAACCGATGAAATGTGTTATTTGCCGGGTGCGAGGCGGATTAGTCCCGTGGGATCGCGAATTAGTATGTCTGATCCAAGTAAAACCGGCATCGCGTACGTGGCGCCTTCAGCTACGTCGTAGCGCTTTTCTACCGAAAAGGCCGTACCGCCACGTTTTGCGACAATCAAGTCAGCGCCGTTAGTCAGAAAGAGCACATTTTGAGGTGTCAATAACAATGAAGCGTGTTCTCCTTCTCGTCCTTCAGTCGCCCACCTGAGAGTTCCGGTCTTTGCATCAACCGCGACGAACTGTCCTTTGCGTTTTGACGAATGTGCATAAATCAAGTCGTCTCCGAACACGGGCGAACTCATGTACATTGCGACGTCGGGATTCTTCCAGGTTTCTTTAACTTGCCATTTTCCGCCCGCACTTGTAATTGAGTAGGCGTGAGTTCCCTGCCTTGGACCAGAAACAATCAGTTGAGAGCCGGTCCACAAAGGAGTTGAAATATTCTCGTGCCATTCATCTGGAAAAAGGACCGACCACAATTCCTTACCTGTTTGTGGATCGACGCCGATAATCGAACCTTCAGTCATTGACACGATCTGTTCTTTGCCATCAATTGCCACGACAATGGGTGAAGCGTACCCTGGACCAAGACCGCGCCACTCCCACGCGGTGTTACCTGTCGCTGGATCAAGGGCCATGATCTCTCCACCGTGGATGTCACTCCCGATTTGAATAACTACTTTCCCGTTAACTGAAAGTGGAGAGGCAGCGGTCCCGCAGAATAATTTTGATGTATCGATCGTTTTTGAGAAATCTTTGGACCACAACTGCTGACCGCTCGTTGTATCCCAGGCTGTAACAATCCCGGTCACCCCCAGCGTAAACAAGCGGTTACCCAGTATTAACGGAGTAGCATTCGGTCCCTTGGCCATTTCGACCGCGTACTGATTCTTTTTAAAGTTTGCCGCGTATTTCTTTTCCCAGATGATCTTTCCGTCAGCAAGATCTATCGCGAGGACGACCTCCTCGGGGTCGCGTCTACCGTGGATGAAAGCTCGACCGGACGACACGACAGGAGACGAGTAACCTTCCCCAACTTCGACACGCCAAACGCGATGAAGCGCTTCGGGCCAGACCTTCGGACTGGCTGCTCCAGTTACCGACCCATCGCGCTTTGGCCCGCGCCACTGGGGCCAGTCTTGCCCAAATGCAATCGAAGCCGTTGCTAATGTCAGGAGAAATCCGGACAATACGATTAGAAGCTGACGGCTCGACTCGCTCGCTGGTTTTGATTTCATATTTAATCTCTTTCTTGCACGCTGGACGGCCGGAATTTGAAGCGGCAACGACCCAAAACGTTTCACGGATTCAGGAGATTCTGGCAGAGCACAGGCAAACCAACAAGTGAAAATTCCACGTCCAATAAACTGAACTTGCCGTAGCTTATTTTGTACGCGTTTCCATCTGTTAGACCTAAATCGACATCCAATTCACATGCGCCGTCGGGTCCTCAAAGTCCTGGTAGTTACTCTTATACTGATGCTCATTGTGACGCTCTTTACGGCGGCAAACATCTATTCCTATGGCAATACATCGAGTGAAGCGAACGCAGACGCAGCAATAGTACTGGGGGCAGCCGTCTGGGGGAATCAGGTATCACCGGTATTTAAGGAGCGAATTAATCACGCCATCAATCTGTATCGCCAGGGACGAATCCGAAAGCTCATATTTACAGGAGGTCAGGGCAATCGCAACGAACCTACCGAGGCTGCTGCGGCGCGAAATTACGCACTCCAGAATGGAGTTCCCTTAAGCGATGTTCTGATCGAACAACAGTCGCACACAACCTATGAAAATATGGTCTACGCTAAACGGCTGGCGGATCAAAATGGTCTAAAAAAGATCCTGATCGTGAGTGACCCATTACACATGAAGAGAGCCGTAACTATGGCTCACGATGTCGGCCTTGATGCATATCCCTCACCCACTCCTACCAGCAAATACAGAAGCTTGAAGATTCAAACCTCGGAACTCGCCAGAGAAACCTTTTATTACCTGGGGTATTGCACCGAAAATCTGATTGGTCGCCCGTTAAGATGAAAGCACTGTCTACATCCGTGGTTCTTCTGGTAGTTAGCACTATCATCATGTTCACGACTGAGTGCGCGCGACCGAAGATTGATTCAAGGCCGGGAGCGGCAGCCTTACAAGTGTCGACGACAGCTGCTGCAACTTCTTCTCCGATCGAAAAACACCTTGCCGAGCTTAAGAAACGATTACCTTCAAAGGAGTTCTCAATCGTAGTTGAGCATCCTTTTGTCGTAGTTGGCGACGAACCTAAATCAGTTGTTAAAGAGCGATCCGAAGAGACAGTCCGTTGGGCCGTGGATAGACTGAAGAAGGATCTTTTCACCAAAGATCCTGACGAGATACTCGACATCTGGTTGTTCAAAGATGCTGTTTCTTACGAAAAGCACACTCAGTTGTTGTGGGGCGAAAAACCTTCAACACCTTATGGTTACTACTCGAGTAACCACAAGGCTTTGATCATGAATATCTCCACCGGCGGTGGCACGCTGGTCCATGAGTTAGTCCATCCATTTATTGAGTCAAACTTTCCGGCCTGTCCGCCATGGTTAAATGAAGGTCTTGGCTCGTTGTACGAAAAATGTGGCGACGAGGACGGGCACATTCGCGGTTACATCAATTGGCGCTTACCGGGACTGCAACGAGCAATCAAGGCGGGAGAGTTAACTTCCTTCAAAGATCTGATGGCAATGGATGCCCAAACTTTCTATTCCGATAAAAGAGGAGACAATTACGCCCAATCACGTTACCTCTGTTATTACCTGCAGCAAAAAGGACTGCTATTCAAATTCTATAAGTTATTTCAAGCAAACCAGCAGCAAGACCCGACCGGTTATCAATCTCTAAGGTCTGTTCTCCAGGAGAGCAATCTCAAACGCTTCCAGAAAAAATGGGAGCAATACGTTCTCGGTTTGAGCGAGGGCTTTGAGGTTCGCGTGGAATAGGTAATCACGACTGCGCGAGAAATTGTTTGATCAATTTCTGATCTTGTTCGTCGCGAATACGCGTGAAGAGTTTCGTACCAAGTTTTCGAATTGTTTCTTCTTTATCAAAGGGAAGCTTGTCGTACATCCGTCCGCCTGGAAAGTGACAGTTCTGGCACCTGGCCTTGAAAATTGGCTGAATGTCTGTTTCGAAGTTGACTCGTGTTTGATCGGTCACTCGAACATCTTTCGCAGGTGCAGTTGCCGTTGATGATGCTCCGATCGTCCGAGCGCACGAGTAAGAAGATAACGCGATGGCTAAGACCAATAAGATCATCGGAACCTTCATGGCGGCATGCTACGCCTGTTCAATGGTATTTGGAAGGCAAAGGGTCTGCGTTGGGGATTTCTCTTGATGAAGTGCTTAATACGAGGTACGAACCGCAATTCTACACTACGTCCGCGAAGTTCTTGCGAGTGCGCGCAAACCACCAATAGCCAAAGAAAAACATCGCGACGGCAACTACGGTGAAGTACATCAACCCGACCCAATCAGGATTCTGTCCGTCCAGAAAGATCCTTCTATAGCTGCGTACCAGCGAAGTAAAAGGATTCAGGTCGATCAGGCGGCGGTATTGAGCCGGAATGATTGATTCGGGATAAATAATCGGCGTCATGTACATCCAGGCCATTAGAACGAGCGAAACTCCCTGGGTTATGTCCCGTAGGAAGACTCCAAGCGAGGCCATCAGCCACGAGGCGCCAAGTACCAATAGAAGTTGTGGAACCAACAACACTGGCAGCCACAACCCGGTGAGATGAAACTCGTGCCGCAGTACCAGTACGGCAATCAAAAGTGCAATCGTGGAGAAGAGTTGATTGCCGAGCGCAGAGAAGGTCTGGGCCACAGGAAGTGTTTCCAGAGGAAAGACGACCCGCTTGACGAGATTGGCGTGACTAACAATTGTGTTGGCCGACTGCTGCACAGTCTCTTGAAACATGGTCCACGGGATCAACGCACAGAAAAGATAGAGCGCGTAATCCCAGTGCGATGAAGAAGGTCCGAAGCGGGCACCAAAAATTCCGCTGAACACTATGGTAAAGATGGTAATCATCACGACCGGTGTCACCAAAGCCCAGACTAAGCCCAACACTGAGCCCTTATAGCGCGCCAGCAGCTCTCTCCTGGCAAGCGAATAGATCAGGTCTGCACGCGCCGGTAATTGCCAGAGCGGTTGCCAGATCCTGCGTTGGGCCATCTGCGTTGACTGCATCGATCAGATCCTTCCAAACCCTCGCCAGCTATTCTTATTGTGCCAGGTGATGACCGGGTCGTTTGAGCCGAGTTGGTCCCACCATTCCGAAAACTCATCTTTTGAAATGTAGAAGGCAGTGGGCGCAACCAGGTGATCGAATACGATCGTGTGTTGTTCGCGCCAGCCAAAAGGAGCAATCGCACTGAGATAATCGTTGTAAAAGAGATGTTTGGTAATAGCTGAACCCACCCTATTCAATGGACCATAAATTAATTTGGTCGCCAGGTACACGCCGGCTGCAGGTATTTTTGATAGTTGCAACAGGAGACGTTGGTCCATCCGCGAGGTTAGTTTCTCGCGCACTGGGTTAACCCACCGAGTTATCCACTCGTTGTTTTCAGCACCATAAACCCACGCCGAAATGTGTCCGCCGGCTTTTACTTTGGCGGCAAGGGACATGAAGCCGCCGCGCGGGTCAGGAAGATGGTGGAGAACACCTACCGAGAACGCGTAATCGAATGCCCGTGCAAGCGGCAACCGGTAGATATCCGCTTGAATAATGTGGACGTTGCCGAGCTGTCGAGTAGCTTCAAATGCAGTTTCAACTGCTGCACTCAGGTCGACGCCCACAACCACTTTGGCTCCCCAGGCAGCAGCCAACTGAGTGTGCCGACCCTTACCACAACCACCTTCGAGTACGACCTTATCAGCAAAAAACTTTGGTTCAACCGGTGCTATCCAACCTAGAAACTGTTCGGCATAACGATCATCTGTTTGAGTGAAGTGTTGCCATTGCCAACCAAATCCCTCAGCCGTAGCTTTCTTGTCGTTTTCTATCTCATCGAGATCTGCAAAACGCGGAATGCCAGCGCTGATTGGAAATGACAGAGTGCATGGCTCACAACGCAGCGCGCCTTCCATGATCTCATCGCCCTGGACCTGTCTGATGGAAAGTTGGAACTGTCCCTCACAGTCGGGACAAGCAAGGTAGGTTAGTAGTTCTTGTTTCAAGCGAGAGTTGTTCTGTGTGCTTTGTGGTATTTGCTGCTAAAGGTTTTACTAGTTCCGACGAAAATTCGGTAATCTAGTATCACGAACCAGAATGAAGCACAAAGACGGGGTACCGAGTTTTAGTGCTAATTACACTCGGTGGTGGAGTGGGCGGTTAGCATGCCGAACCGTTCCTGATACTCCGCAGAGTTCAAAAACGAGCAAACCATTGATCGGGCCGCGGCAGGCTCTCGCAGAGACCGGTTCTTAAGGGCTGAAACCCAGAATGAAAAGCCACTCTCATCGGGGTCTCTTCGGAGGTAGGTTAGATAATGAGTTGAGATGAAGATCTGATTATATAAAGCATCGGAAACTGTAGGATCCGAAAGTGTCTTACTTAGCAACGTGATTTTGTCATCTGCATTTTCCTGAGACTCAGCTGGTTTCAGGCTCGCACTCAAATCGATGCCGGTTAGTTTTATGACATTGGCGATCAGCGCGTCGTTAAACTCAGAAGCTTTCAAACTCTTCGAAAACTTTCGTTCAACCTCTGGGCGTTCCATAAACGCTACGAGAAAAGCGCGGCGTCCAGCATCATCAAGGCCCTGTGATCGCAAAATTTTGCGATCGTTCTCGAACTCGCTAAGCTGTGGCCGCCGTCCAAGTGTTACGAGGTACACTTGATGAATGAACTCACTTGCAGGTAAAGCCGAATCCACAAACAGCGCGGTTGAAATTTCCAGGCGGCGCGCACGAATACATTCGGTACGACTGCCACACTGAGCGAGTTGCGCTACCAACTTACTACCTGATTCACTTTCTGGTCTCGTCCCTGTCAAATCGGCATATTGCTGGGCGACGAAGAAATTAAAGTCATCGAGCGGACTTGCGAGCGTTGCGGTTACCCCGGGATCTATTGTGACTCCACCTGGAACGAAAGCAAGTTCTCCAGAGTTAGACTGCAAACGAATCGTGTAGTCGCCAAAGGGGACGTTCGGCGCTGCAGTTACTTCAATACTAACTACGGGAAAGGGGCTGGCTATTTGCTCCCTTGAGAGAGTGGCCGGATCAACTTTAAAGTAAGGTGAATTCACCACTATGCTGGCGCCTGGAACCTGATCAATACCTTCACCACTTAAATAAATCTTCGTCCGCTTGCCTGGTTCAAGAGGTACAGCCACCGTAGATAATTCAGCATTAATCCCGACCAGTCGTGGATTTAGAGACGAACCCATCGCCGGCACCAGGCTGTTATTCAAAACGGTAGCGCCCTCGGAACTAACGTTGATGTTGTAACTGAGTTCGAAGCTTCGCAGTCTTTTCTGTAACTGCGAACTCGGTTGCGCCACGACTTCCGGATCGTCCGCAGCTACCATCACCCGATAGCGTCCATCACTCAAACCACCGAGCCTATAGTTTCCTTCGGCGTCTGTGGTATCGCTGGCCATTACTCGCCCGGTAGCGGCGCTTTCAGCCCAAACGGTGACGCCTGCGAGGGGAGCCAGGATCCCCGGTGTTCTATTGTCAGTGAGCTTTCCCTCGATCTTTCCGAGTCGACTAGTTGGTCCATACAGCGAACGAATGCGTTGACGATCATCTTCACTCAACGTTCTTTCGGTCAGTGCGGGCATTCCGAAAGTGCCGTTGAACGCTTGCTTACTCTGCATGGTTGAGGCAAGCACTGCTGAGTGGTCCAACCCTAAAAGGTGTCCGATCTCATGTGTAAAAGTCGCTTCGAGATCATAAGTCCCAGGTGAACCGTCGGTCGAGAATTGTAACTCCGTACCTTCCTGAGATTTCGGTCTCGGGTTAATACAGACATCTGCTTCAGCGATCTCTCCGCTATCCGGATCGAAAAAAATTCGTGTTCTGCCGGTCGTTGACTCAGAGTTAAAAGCTTCGTTTTCGATCGAATCGGCGATTGTAATCAAACTAACACCGTCGCCGGCTGATGACGGACTAACTGAATTTAGCGGGGACCAGGTCACTACAAAATTAATATTGGCCATACTGGACCAGCGGGCCAGTGACCTTCTCGCAGCACCCACGACGTCAGTACCACTTTTAATGTTTGATCCGGGATTGAGTAGGGAGGTCGAAAAAGATACTTGAATATTTTTTGTGGGCCAGCGAACCGGGCGGAAGACCTGGGCACCCGGTTCCATTTCGTAAGAGTCTCTGGTTTCCAACCGGCTACCCGCGCCAACACCGATAAGGGTGGCAAGGGCTAGTAGGACTAACAGAGCATGATGCATTACGGTTTTCCTGGCGAGGAGTTAACGATTACAGGGCTGTCGAGGCGCAAAGCCGGGGTGCATGTTAACACGCCACCTTCGAAGATCCCCATAGAATTCCATTTAAAGGGCCAAAAAACTAACCCGCGCAGATTGCTCTGCGCGGGTCTGGAAGTGGAGAAATTCAGGCTAATTTATGTGTATTCTCGGTGCCGTATCTGCCGGCCTACTCGTCGCGGTGAAGCCTGCCCGTGTGAACGAGACTATAACGGGGACGTCACCGGCTCCAGCTAATGTATTCGGGAGCGAAAAGTCAATGATGTCCCATCCGGGCATTTTTGTATTTGGTTTAACTGCCAGAATCTGGGCAGCGGGAATGGCGGTTGTACCAACTGTTACCGATACTTCGCCGACCGCAGCATTTCTAAGTCCTGTCACATTGAGTTCAATTACCGTAGGAACGGTAGCCCCGGTTGAGTCTGTTGAAGTGACATTGAAAGGCTCAGCCGTGGGACTGATATTTGGATTAGTGACATTGAAGGCCGCGGCGCGACCACCCGCGTCCAACGTAGAAGTAAAGATATCGGGCTGTCCCGGAACGATCTGCACCAGTCCCCGGACAAGAGTGTCAGTGTTGGCGCCACCGTCAAGAATGTTAATAGCGACTGTGCCCAAACCCGACTGAACACTAACCGGCATCACGAAATTAATCTGCTTTTCGCTGGCACCCACAAAATAAAGTCCTGCCGCAGCTCCATTCACTGATACTGAGACACCATTCAACTCAATTGGTAAGTCAGGACTGCGTTTTGCTTCATCCACCACTGTCGACGGCGGCAGCATCACTGTTGACGGCGCCAGTGGAATGGTGGAACGAACAATGCTCAACTCACCGGCGGCCAAACCAAATGGTTGCCCGGGAACAGGGCTTGGTAGCGCCGTTGGACTAGGAATCGGACTTGGCAAAGGCGTCGCAGCTGCAACGGGCATATTGCTGGCGGCCGTAAAAAATGACAGCGCTGCGGAAGACGTAATAGTTATCTGAGGTGTTAATAGATAGTAAACCTCAATCGACCCATCAGTGTTTCCTGTCCCAAACTCGGCGCCACCCAGAGCAAAGACCATTCGTTTCCGCGTCTCAGAAGGCATCGGCCGCGTGCCACCAAACGTGGAGACGACCGGAGTGTTAGTTAAACGAGTGAATGTATTTGACGACGAGGCTGGAAGAGACGTGATGAATATTTGTGTTGAACGTTGCGGGTTCAATCCTTCCGAAGCTTGAGCCGTTGCCGGGATCGTACCATCAGGACGGAAGTTCAAGAACGAAGCAAACACCAGGCTCGACGGCTCCAATGATGCGTTGTAGTCAGTGAACGAAGGAAAGCGGCCAATATCACTACCCGTCGTAGTTGTTCCCCTTGGTCCAACTTCAACGAAGGTGTCAGTCGCACGAGTGTAGACGAACGTTCCCAGAAATAAACTATTACTGGTGGAGTTCGCTTTCGGATCGGTCGCTCTTGATTCCAAAGCGATCAAGGCGCCATTTCGACTTAAACGTCGGCCCGGGCTTCCGACATTAACGCTGACGTTGTTTGCGTCGCCCTGGGTCCTCGTAACCTGAAAAATATTGCTGACAGCTCCGCCACTAAAATCGGCCGTGAATATCTCGGCGTTATTGTCGGCGTTATTAGTTGCAAGGTTCGCGCTTGAAGTAAACGCTACAACTGACCCATCTGAAGACAGACTAGGGTTACTGTTGAAAATGAATCCGATGCCGAGAACTGCGTCCTGCGTTTTCGTTCCCTGCGTAAAAGCTCCGGAAGCAATGTTGTACAGGAATAGCTCCGGGTTAAAGTCTGCATTTCCAACTCCGGGCACAAGATCCCGCGTGGAAATAAAAGCTAGAGTTTTACCATCATCACTAATAGTGCATTCTCGATTGTCATCAGCGAAAAATGGCGCGACTGTAGCGGACCCAGCCGACGGTACTCTGCTCGCGGGTGTATCAGTTACTCGGAAGAACGTGCCAGTCGTAAGATCCTGTTCAAAATCTGTTCCGAGCGTTAGGTCTACGTCGTTTACTGCAGGTAACTGGTAGATCCAGATTTCCGAGTTGCCGTCCGTGGCGAGTGAACCTTCTGTACCGTCAAAATTTTGCGGGTCAGGAGCGTTACTCGTAAAAACAATCGTATAAGTTCTCTTCCCGGCGACTAACGCAGGCGCAAGGCTAATCATAGGTGATCGATTTTCGATCTCTATTTTAACCAGGGATCGATCTGCTGGTGTTGGAACTGGAGTCGGAGTAGGACTGGGACTCGCAGTTGGAGTAGGCGTTGGACTTGGTGTTGGAGTCGGACTAGGTGTCGCCGTCGGATTTGGTACGTTCTTGGTGTTTGTGATTTGAAAGATCCGCCGTTGCGCATAGTCGATCAGAAATAGCTCTCTATTCCCGTCTTTATTGTTCCGTGTGTCTGTGGTTTCGGTTGCAACATTTCCATTTGAAATGAAGACAGCAAAACGACCATTCGCACTGAAGTCCCCAAGTACGGAATTGAACGCTGAATTTGGTGTCGATGTCAGCTGGGCGACAAACGGATCCGGAGTGGGACTCGATGTTTGGGCAACTACTGAGGAAACTGCCCCGGCGGTCAGGGCAGACACGATGATAGCGCACATGAACCAGAAAACTTGCTTCACGAAGATCCTCCGAAATAAAGACGCAGATACGAGCGGATTAGATGCCCTCGGGGAGCGGAGCAGCGCCGTACGCAGGTGAATTATTAGTGCCGACATCGGCGCTTAAAGAACGGGCATTTTAAGCACAACCCGCCAAGACCGCAAGCATCCAGAAATTTATGTACTGGTTCAGTTTGCAGCTTTGGCGTCTCATTCACACCGGGCTTTAGTCTGATCCTAGTTCCGCAACAAATTCTGCACAGCAATTTGTTCCACATAGGAACGCATTTACTTTATGATGCCAGCTACTCTTAATTCGGACGTTGGCAGGTGACTTGTGGCAAAGCGCGCTCTAATTACAGGTATTACCGGTCAGGACGGCAGTTATTTAGCCGAATACCTCCTGGGCCTGGGTTATGAGGTTCATGGACTGGTCCGTCGAGTGGCGCTCGAGGCTCCAGAACATCGCTTCGGTCGAATAGCGCGGATCTTAGATCGCGTGACTCTTCACCCTGCCAGCCTGGAAAGCTATCCAAGTATTTTTCACATCTTCAGTCGAAATGAGTTTGACGAATGCTATCACCTGGCAGCTCAGAGCTTCGTGGCTGAAGGTTTTGCCGATGGGTTTTCAACGATGAACATGAACATCAACGGAACCCATTATGTGCTGGCCGCTTTGCGTGAGCTGAGACCAAAGTGCCGTTTTTACTTTGCTGGTTCCAGTGAAATGTTTGGTAACGCTGATGAGGTGCCGCAGAAAGAAAGTACAGCTTTCCTGCCACGTAGTCCTTATGGAATAAGCAAAGTAGCAGGCTTTCACCTCACCAGAAACTATCGCGACGCGTATGGTCTATTTGCCGCAAGCGGAATTCTCTTTAACCATGAAAGTCCACGCCGTGGCTTTGAGTTTGTGACACGAAAGACAACGAGTGCCGTGGCCCAAATCAAGCTGGGCCTTGCTTCGGAACTGCGACTCGGTAATCTGGATGCAAAAAGAGATTGGGGCCACGCCATCGATTACGTAAGAGCCATGCACCTGATGCTTCAACAACCCGAGCCCGACGATTTTGTGATCGCCACGGGGCAGACCCACAGTGTGCGCGAGATGTGTGATCTGGCTTTCAGCGAGGTAGGTCTTGATTATCGAGATTATGTGAAAGTCGATGAGCGATATTACCGACCTGCCGAAGTCGATCTTCTGGTTGGCGACGCAGCTAAGGCTCGACAGATCCTTGGTTGGAGCCCGACTTATACCTTCGAAGAGATGATTAAAGAGATGGTCCAGGAAGACTTAACGAGTCTTCAGCGGACTTCCGAAAAATCCGGAAACGAACGTACTTCCTTTTCTTTAACGTGATAATTAGACCTCTGGCCCCCCCCGAAATTTCTTGACAGTAAATATCGATGAATTATAGAGTTGCGCGCGTCCTCTCAGTTCAATTGAGTCTGATGTGAAGTAGCGTTTAGCGCAACTTCCAGATAAACGACACGAAATTCCCCAACCATCACGCGTCCCGAATAGCGCGGAGTGTCTTTTTTTTGCCCACTCGTGACTCGGGACCACCAGACAGATCGATATCACAGTAGAGCTTACTAGGAGGATCCCAATGCATTATCCGCCCACCAATGGACGGCTGTCGCGTCAAATTGTGAGTTTGGCCGTCACCGTGTTCGTTACACTCTTTACCTTGCCATCAGCCCCAAGTTCAGCAATCTCACTTAACCCTACCAGACCATCTCTTCAGAAGCAGAGTGGCGGGATTCAAGAGGCGAGTGTCCCGGTCATTGCACCCGGCTCGGCCTATCGACAAACAAATCTCATTTCAGACGTACCAGGGCTAGCTCCAGTACTGGATCCATTAATGGTGAATCCCTGGGGTATCACGGTGCGTGGTACCAGCCCCTTCTGGGTCTCGAATAATGGGACCAGCACGACTCAGCTAATTCGCGGTGACGTCGGGGGAATCCCGGTAACATTAAATCCGGCTCCGCAAACCATCACTATCCCCGGCGGTCTTCCCACAGGAACTGTGAGTAACTCGACCACAGATTTTCAGATAACACCTCCGGGTGGAGGAGCAGCTGCAGCATCGCTTTTCATATTTAGCTCGATCACCGGCAACATAACAGCCTGGAACGGAGCTCAAGGCGCCACGGCTAAGAACGTGGTCGCTATGCCTGGCCATGTTCTGACGGGGCTCGCGATTGGTGCGAACGGCGGTGGTAATCGCCTATACGCTGCAGATTTCGCCAACAACCACATCGACGTCTTTAATCAAACTTTCACCGCCACAACAACGATTGGCAGTTTTGCGGATCCAACAATTCCGGCAGGATTTGCACCTTACAATATTCAGAACCTGGGCGGTTCACTTTATGTGGCCTACGCCAAGGTTGGAGCGGGTGGGCTGCCGGAAGATGGTGTTGGCAATGGGTTCGTTCGCAGATTCAACACGGATGGTGTGCGCGATCTGACGTTTGGGATTAACAATGGAGCACTCAATGCTCCATGGGGACTTGTGATCGCGCCTGCGACTTTCGGGATTTTTGGCGGCGCATTGCTTGTCGGCAACTTTGGTGAAGGTAACCCAAGTATTCACGCTTACAACCCAACCACCGGAGCATTTCTTGGAACCTTACAAAATGAAGGTGGCCAGGGCATCGTGATAGACGAGCTCTGGGCTCTCCAATTCGGCAATGGCGGTAGTGGAGGTGACGTTAATACCCTTTACTTCACTGCGGGTATTGGTGAAGAAGAACACGGGCTGTTTGGAAAGCTCAATCCCACAACAGCTACAGCTACACAGCTGGTCCAATTCGCCACCACAAATTTTTCCGTTCCCGAGAATGGGGGACACGCTGACTTCACGGTCATCCGGCAGGGTAATTCATCGGGTACAGCGCAAGTAAGTTACGGCACTTTTGATGAATCACAACCGGGCCACGCGAGTCAAAAATCGGATTACGAGATCGCCGTCGGCACGCTGACTTTTGCGCCGGGTGAAACGGTTAAAACTATTCGGATTCTTCTGGTCGACGATAAATTTGCGGAAGGTGATGAAGAGGTTGGACTGTTCCTCAGTAATCCAGTGGGTGCAGGTCTGGGTTTGGGTTCCCCAAACACTGCCGCCTTGACCATCCTCGATGACGACACAGTGGCCCCGGTCACCAATCCGATAGACGATGCTTCATTTTTCGTGAGACAGCAGTACCTGGATTTCCTGAATCGTGAACCAGATGCTGCCGGTCTGGCCTTCTGGACCAATGAGATCACGAGCTGCGGTGGCGATGCGCAATGCATTGCGGCAAAACGCGTCAACGTAAGCGCTGCCTTCTTCCTGTCAGCGGAATTCCAGCATACAGGTTATCTCGCTTACCTGACCCATCGTTCAGCCTTTGGCTCGAGTGCTTCCGGATCGCCAGTGCCAGTCTTGTATGGCAATTTCCAACGCGATACTCAAGCGCTTCAGAAGGATTTCATATTTGGAGGGCCTAACGCCGACGCTATCCTCGAAGCAAATAAGGTGGCGTTCTTCAATGAGTTTGTTACGCGACCCGAGTTCGTTTCGAAGTATCCAAGCACACTGACAAACGACCAGTACGTCGACACCTTACTCGCGGCCGCCAATTTGACACCAGCAGAAGTGCGGCTGTTCGTAGTGGATTTGACGAACTCGCAGGAAGTACCACCGGCTGTGCCGACGAACACTGACGGTACAGCGCGGCCGGCATCTTCCGGCACTGCTCGTTTCCAATTTAACTCCGCACAAACGGCGATGACTTTTACGGCGACGATTAACAACATCGACGTAACAACAGCGCAGACACCGGATACGAACGACAACCTGGTTGCTGCGCACATTCATGCCGGACCAACCGTTGGGCCAGGTGTCAATGGACCAGTTGTCTGGGGATTCTTTGGTAATCCGTTCAACGACAACAATCCGAACGATCAAATATTCACGCCGTTAGCAGCAGGTGTTGGCGGCACTTTCAGCGGTAAATGGGATGCACCTGAAGGTAATGGCACTACGTTAGCAGCACAGCTACCCAACCTCAGAGGTGGTCACGCATATATCAATTTCCACACGAGCCAATTCGGTGGTGGTGAAATTCGTGGCAACTTCCCGGCTGAAAATGCATTTCGTGATGCACTCGTCGCTGGCCTCGGCAACGCGACAGAAACGCGTGCAACGGTACTTCGTAAAGTTGCGGAATCAGCAGAACTGCAGACTCGTGAATTGAATGCTGCGTTTGTAGCCCTGGAGTATTTCGGGTACTTACGTCGCGATCCTGACACGGCCGGGTTCAACTTCTGGTTCAACAAGCTGAACGCTTTCAATGGCAACTTCGTGACGGCGGAATTGGTTAAGGCATTCCTGACGTCAGCGGAGTACAGGCAGCGATTCGGACCATCCTAAAGTGGATTTGAATCCTGTAACTCCATCACCCGGCCACCCTCAACGGTGGCCGGTTTTTTTTGGGCCCGGGGTCAGGGGTCGCAGAATGGAACTTCGTCAATGACCGCGTTCGTGAATTGTAGGACATTGAAACCTTTTGCTAGCGATAGCGCGCTTAGGGCTCCGGCATCGGTTCATAGGCTCTGTCACTAACCTGCCGGTACATCCTGCCTGTTTTCCATTTAACGGACTTGTTGTTATTCCAATACACACTGTCAAGGCTAATCTCAGCGGTGTGAGGATCAAGAACATCGCCGACGGTTCCCTGATGGGTTAGAACAGCCGTTTGGTTTGGTTGTAGATACTGCACTACCCCATCACCACCCGGTATCGAACCAAAGGAGTAAACAGTGGTAGAAATCGAATCGGATCGTGAGTCATTCATCGCGAGCATGAACAACGATACGAAAGTAATGGGTTTCTCAGATACATTCTTAACGGTGATTTCGAGCTCTTTGGGCCAGTTTGGATACGAGGAGATAGTATCTCCAGGATTAATTGTTCGACCGCGAAGCTTAACACTAACGATCTCTGCCGGTTCGTCTTTCCAGTGGATGATTTTTATTACTTTAGATGGTCCTTGAAGGTTGAATGTGAGTAGAGAGGTTAAGATTAGTGAGATAACAATCAGATTCATGAGAAAGCTCCATGGGGATTAGAGGTTACGGCTTGCGAGAATGGAAGTACCAGGCGGTATGATGCGCCAGTTGAGGTGACCGCAGCAAGTACCAGCGGACACCTGACGTGCTCTCATCGTAGATGTCTACTCCCCATTCAGCGGCCAGCGGTTCGAATAATAATTGAGAATGATCAATTGATAATTCCCAATCATTAATCGTCCTCGACAGCTCGCTTTGGTCTACCGAACCCTGACCCCTGATCCCCATCCCCTTTCCGACCCCTTTCTGGCTACTTCATACATCTGTTAAATTTGCAGACCAAATGAGCGTCGCACTCCGCGTCGAACAGGTATCTAAACAGTACCGAATCTATGAACGCCCGGGAGACCGGTTGAAAGAGTCTCTTACTCGGGGACGTCTGAGACGTCATCGAGAGTTCTGGGCGCTGCAAAATATCAACTTCGAAATCGAATCCGGAACCACCGTAGGAATCATCGGTCAGAACGGGTGTGGAAAATCAACCCTGCTGCAAATCATAGCCGGCACTCTCGCGCCCACTCACGGCGATGTTTGGCACGAGGGCCGCATCGCGGCATTACTCGAACTGGGCGCCGGATTCGATCCAGAATTTACCGGCGTTGAGAACGTCTATATGAACGCCTCGTTGATGGGATTTTCACGGCGTGAAACTGAGACTATCTTTCCACGTATCGAACGCTTTGCCGAGATTGGTCAATTCATAGACCAACCCGTCAAAACGTACTCCAGTGGAATGTATGTGCGGCTGGCATTCGCTATTGCCGCGAGCGTTGAACCTGACATCTTAATAATCGATGAAGCGCTCGCAGTAGGCGACGCGATTTTTCAACACCGATGTTTACAAAGAATCAAAGAGTTACGCGATAGAGGCACTACCGTACTTTTCGTCTCCCATGATACTGCCGCAGTTAGGGCACTGTGCGACCGCGCAATCCTGCTTAGTTCTGGACAAATCGTCGGCGACGGCAAGCCAGCAGATGTGCTTAACGACTACCAGCGAATTGTCATGGAACGTCAGGAAGCTTACGAAGCATCCACTGACGCAAACTCGTTGGACGCTGACACTTCGGGCGAGCCTCTTAAGCCATTGCACTTCACCTACCGTCACGGTGACGGAAGCGCAGAGATCATTTCCGCAGAACTTTGCGACGCGTCAGGCCGGCGTGCAGAGATCGTCGAGACGGGAGACAATGTTTATGTCCAGGTCGCGGTGCGGTTTGCCCGCAACGTCGACGATCCGGTCATCGGATTTCTCATTCGGAATCGGCACGGAATTCACGCTTACGGGACCAACACGCGCGAACGGGAGTTGAAATTCGGGGAAACTCGAGAGGGCAGAACACTCACCATTCGCTTCGCATTCACCTGTTGGCTCGGAGTTGATGACTACTCGGTGTCTTTTGCGGTCCACAGCTTCGAAGGCCATGCATACGATTGGGTTGATGGTACTCTTTTCTTCAAGGTTACGAGCTCCAGAGTTACGGAAGGCGTTGCAAATCTCAATGCCGTCGCGCAGGTGGTCCATGACGTAAATAGTTTGGGCCCTTCAACTCATCAAAACGAGCCAAGTTTGATTGCACCGGGAGCTTAGTTATGGTTGACCAGGAAGTCGAAGATATTCTGAAGCAAATTAGAAATAGCGTGCGAGCCGAAGAAGAGCGAAACGCACGACCGGTTCAAACCAAAAACGGCCATCCGACCGGTTCGAATTCGACTGCGCAACCTCCCGCCGTCCAATCTGTACAAAACTATCCCAACCTGTCGACTTTGAATCGTGCCTGGGATCGGCTCCCTCCCGTGATGAGCAATCGTCGAGGTGCACTAGCGTCTGCTGAACTCTGGCTGAAACAAATTTTGAAGCGAGGCTCGCGTTGGTTTACCTGGGAACAAGTAAATTTTAATAACGCGGTCCATCATACTTTTCGGGAAGTCATTGAATCGCTTACCACTTTCGAGCAACAGCTGGGCGAGACGAATAATCGCTTGCTCGAACTGCAACAACACCAACGACGATTTGAAGAATCATTCGAGTCCGAACTCAGACAACTATCTAAGACTACTTCCGAACTGGCGAGGTTATTGCCAGCACTTGATCGCGACCGGCAATTGCACGCGTTACAAACTAAACTGGCAGCCCTCGAAGTTGCGTGGGATAGGTGGGAACATCAGAGACAAGATGAAAGCGCGAGAGTAACCGAGTCGTTGCTCGAGATCCGATCCGCAACCGAACGGGTGCTCGACGAACAACGCGTCTGTTTCAAGCAAATGCATCTCGAAGTTGCGGAGATCTCAGCTAGAGAAGAACGTGACCGACGAGCGCTTAATCAAAGAATTGTAAAGCTCGAAGGTGCTCATGAGTCTTCGAAGGCCAGTGGCGGGAGCGAGTCATGACTTCCAGTCCTGAAGAAAGCTGGTACAAGCGTTCCGGAGTAGAGGATTTGGTCGAGTTCTACCGGACGAAGTTTGTATCCGATGAAGTGCTAGACTCACGCTACTTTAAAGCGCTCGATCGTTTCGACATGAGATTTGCTCGAACGATGTGGGTATTCGATAACGTCCGCCCAGGTTCTACGGTCCTGGATCTCGGTTGCGGCGCCGGGATGCTTGCGCTCCTGAAGCGAAAGGACGTGACGCTCGCAGGCATCGACCTCTCAAGCGAGTGCGCCTTGGCCTCAAAACGAAATGGATACGATTTTACCTTCTCCGGTGATCTGACAAATTTACCATTTGAGGATCACAGCTTCGATTACGTTGTTAGTTTGGACGTCTTTGGTCATATCGAAGTCTCACAAAAAGAACACGTCATCAGCGAGATTAAACGTGTGCTGCAACCTGATGGTGTGACGTTACACGGAATCGAGTGCACCGATCGTAGCCTCCGTCCGCCGCTGAACGAAATGACCACAGAAGAACTCCATCGCTTTATCGCCGTAGATGGACACGTTGGTTTAGAAGAAGAGCAGGAACAAGCCCAGAGGTTTCAGCGATTCTTCAAGAATGTGGCATTTGAGCCGCGCTATGCACTCTGCCTGACGAGCGAGGAGTTCCTGAAGCAAGCAGACCATTACGGATTACCATTTGATACGGACTTTCTCGATTATCTTCGAGGACTATCATTTGAGGAGCGGCGAGCGTTCGACATAGCTATGGGTTACGTCTTTGGTCGAATATCCGAGCTCAATATCAAATTGCCAAAGGCCGGCCTTTATGTATTCGTTAAGGCATCTGATAGCGAACTTGGTCCATTTTACAATGAGCATCGTGACCGCAGTTCCCTGTTACCGGCGTCGCACGCGGAACAACCCGTCAGTCTCGACCGACGCAACGATGTTGTGTTTGACGATGGCTGGTACGAGCCGAATTTGTTGCCGCCAATCGCTCGCTGGATGGCCCAAACTGCAAAGATTAGGTTTCAGGCGGCGGCACTCGGCAGTATTTCATTTGACCTGACAACTCACATCCCTGATCTTCAAGTCAAACCAGTCGAACTTGAGATCCTTGTCAATGGATGTTCGCTCTCAGCCATCTCGCTGTATCGGTATGGTTGGTTGAACTGGAAAATTCAAATTCCTCCAGAGCTTAGCTCCGCCGGCGAGTTCGAGATCGAGGTGAGAAGTAATCGTACCTGGCAGCCAAGACCACTTGGGCGAGCCGAAGACGGAAGAGACGATCGTGAGTTATCCATCGCTGTTTGCAACCTGGAAATCATTTCTTGATCGCGACACTTACCAACCCGTCTTCATAATTTAAGAACTCAAGAGACTCCGTCGATAAAATGATCCGCAATATTTTGATTTGCACGTCGCAGGTCCCCTTCACAACAGGAGGCGCAGAACTCCACGTCGAAGGTTTGCGTCGTGCTCTGACTGAGGCGGGTTATAACGCTGAGGTGGTTGCGCTTCCCTTCAAGTGGTATCCACCAACCGAGATAATGCGCAGTGCGCTGGCGTGGCGACTGCTCGATCTAAGCGAGTCGAATGGCAAGAAGATCGATCTTGTGATCGGAATGAAATTTCCTGCCTATCTCGCACGCCACGACTCAAAAGTGCTCTGGGTTATGCATCAATACCGAGCCGCGTACAATCTCTGGGGCACTGACTTTGACGACCTTTCAACCTATCCTGAAGGAGCGCGCATCAGGGACTGGATTCACCAGTGTGACAACCAGTTCATCGGAGCTGCAAAAAAAGTCTTCGCCAATTCGAGAACTGTAGCCGGGCGTTTGCACGACTTCAACAATATCGAGAGCGAACCTCTTTACCATCCTCCTCCACTGGCCGGAAAGTTGAGCGGTGGCGAGCAGGGAGATTACCTTTTTTATCCGAGCCGGCTCGAACCACAGAAGCGACAGGAACTCTTAATCGAAGCGTTGCGTCATACCACCACAACCGCGCGCATCATCTTCGCCGGAGGTTCCGCAGATCTCCAGCGTTACTCAGCGATAGCAAAGAAAGCGGGCGTTAGTGATAGAGTCTCTATTCTCGGTTTTGTAGATGAGGCAAAACTAATCAATTTATACGAAAACGCATTGGGAGTGTGTTATTTGCCGTTTGACGAAGATTACGGCTATGTATCCCTTGAGGGAATGCTTGCAGGTAAACCATTGATAGTTACGAAAGATGGCGGAGGCGCAGCGGAGTTTGTGGAAGACCAGGCTACCGGATTTGTCGTCGAACCCGATCCTCAAGCACTAGCGCAGGCAATAGACGCAATCTACAGTGACCGTAACCGGGCAGCGCGTCTGGGGGACCGCGGTCGAGAGAAACTGGTGAGCCAAAATATCTCCTGGCAAAACGTTGTCGAAAAGATAGTTTCAGCCGCCAGCTAATTAATTATGCTGCGACGCATCTCTTTCATTCATGCGCCGGATAGATTCCTCGCCGAGACCCAACAATACGGCGCAATGTTCATGCCCGTCTGGGCGTACACGCTCGCTGCCTATATCGAGCACCCTGAAAAATATGATTTGGCGCTTGTTGATATGCGATTCGATCGTGCTGAGGATGTAGCTGAAGCCGATCTATTTGTCTTCAGTGGCATCAACCAGGATTACGAAACAATCGTCGCGACTCGTTCAGAACTTTATTCTCGTTTTCCGAACGCCACCTTTATAGTAGGTGGTCCAATCACCTGGTCGTTGAACGAAGCTCAGGAGATCTCTAAGCTTGAGATGTTCGATAAGATCTTTATCGGTGATGGCGAAGAAGCTTTTCCTAAATTCCTGCAGAACTTCTCGGAACGTGAGACCCTGCCGAAGATTATCAAGACGACTAAGCGCTTCGAGGTGTCGAGGGCACGCGGTTTCTATCGACCATTCCTGGTTGAAACCTATCAACGATATTACGGAGCGGTGCTTGAAGTCTCGCGTGGTTGTCCATTCCTTTGTGAGTTCTGTGACATTCGAGTACTTCCCGATAACAACAAAGCGCACAATTTTTCCGTAGCGCACATCATTTCGGAACTGGACGCATTATCTTCACTTGGCATCAAACAGGTGCTTTGTGCGGCCGATAATTTTATTGGAGATCCCAGGTGGGCTGAAGAAGTGCTCGACGCAATAATCACCTGGCAGCGCACAACCAGTGCTCCTATTGCACTGTACACCTGGCTAACTATTAATCTGGCCAGGCATCCCACACTGCTACGAAAGTTCCGCGAAGCAAACTTCGACATGTTGTTTATCGGCGTCGAGAGCTTTAGCAATAATTCGCTTTTGGAAACGGCCAAAGTCCAAAACAGTACTGTCGACATGGTCCAGGCCATTAGGGAAATTCAATCGTATGGTTTGCCCGTTGTAGCCGGACTTATCTTCGGTTTTGACTCGGACACTAATAAGGCTTTCGACGAAACCATTGACGGCATGGCCAGCGCTGGTCTGATTTCAGGCGATCCTTCGTTGTTAACCGCGCTACCTGGAACTCCACTATTTCGCCGGATGAAACTCGCCGGCAGGCTGCGCAACAACAAAAACAGTTTGGGTGGCTATAAATATTGCACTAACATTCGTTACCTTTTGCCTGCGGAAGAAATCATCGAAGGATACCGGCGATTTGTGAGTCGCTTCTGCGAAGGTAGTTATCAGTATCAGCGCCTGAGCAGCTTTCTCAGCAATTTAGATGGCGGTAACTACATTCCCTTGAGATCAACAGGGTACGGCAGCCTTGGTAAGTACCTTACGATGGTTTTTAAGAGTCCGAACGCGACGCGCATGTTGCTGCAACGCCTTTGGCAAATCATGTCAAGACCAGGTGTCGCCTGGTATGCATTGCGTGGCCTAATATTGGTCATGCGGAAGTCGCGGCAACATCCCAGGCTATTCGGTATATTTCAGTTCTGGTTGTTCAACTGGACCAATGCGATGTTGAAGTACGAAGGACTTTCAGCACAAGACTTCGATATCGAGTCAGTACCTGAGGATTTTGATCGCTCTCTGATTCTTCCGGAACACTACACGGACGCCGCGCACGAGCAAATTCCGCAAGCTAAGATCAACGCGCAGCAAAGAATCACGATGACTCAACTTCGTCGACTTACAGTTCCACAATAAAGTTCGAACGAGTGCGGAAACTTCCTTGACGCCATTCGGAAAAGCGTTCTCAACAGCCGATCTACGTCGACTCATAAGGAGTTGGGCCAGCAAGTTCAGGGCGCAACTTGAAATCGGCGACACTCTTCTAATTCTCTATTTCGCTGTGATTGTCCGGCAGTGGTTTTATGAGTTGCCCAATCTGACGGCATGGTGTGTCACAAGCGTTATCGCTCTGGCTGTCTGGTTTGGCTATGTAGTTTCAAAGGAACCGACTTCAGACGAAGACAAAAACCAGTGGCTGTTAGTTATTGTCGGACTGCCGTTGCTTGCTGCATATGCGTTGCGATTTCCCTTCCCTGACTCGTCCTTCGATGTTTGGGGCCTCCGCCTTTTTCACGGTGAGCGCGCTTTAAGCGGTTATCTTTACTGGCCGGGCGAATTCTTTCCCACCGCGGCGCCATTTAATCCAACGCCGGACATGATCACCAGTATTTTCCGCCATGCACTCGGCTATCGCGTTGGCACAATCGTTAACTTTTTGGTTCTTCTTTGGACCGCCACGTTCATCGACAAGCTACTACGACCTTACGTAAGCGGCAAAATACTGAGGGCCGTTGGTGTTCTCCTGGTGGTTTTTGTCGAGCAGATCCTTTTCGAGATCAACAACTACATGCCGGATCTGTTGGCGTTGCCACTGCTCCTCGAAGCAACGCGCCTGACCTTGGACGCTCGCGAAAAAGAGTTTAAGTCAGCAGTTGCATTGCGGGTCGCCTTGTTGTTGGGAATGGCAGTCGGATTAAAACTCTCGAACGGTGCAGTTGCTTTTCCGATTGTGGCTGTTTGGATCTGGCGAGCACTTCGATTCAGTTCGTATAGGGCAAAGCAGTTGGTTCTAATTACCCTTGGTGCGGCCGCCCTCTTCTTTGCCCCTTTTCTATCTTTTATGATCTGGGTCTACCGCGCGACCGGTAGTCCTATCTATCCGCTCTACAATAAAGTTTTTCGTTCTCCGCTTTATCCGCCTTTCATTGGTTGGGACGATCGCTGGGGAGGTTACGGAGTCTGGGAGATTTTGACATGGCCCGTAGTAATGTTTTTCCAGCCGGTCAGAGCTTCGGAACTGCCAGTCTATTCCGGCAGACTCTCGCTGGCTTTTATTGTTAGCGTCTTATGTATCGTCCTCAGGCGTCACCTCGATCATCGAACAAAGCTCACGACATTTATCTTTGTCCTGGGAACGCTCCTCTGGAGTGTGACGATGGGTTACATTCGATATGGCCTGTATCTTGAATTGCTATCGGGGATTCTGTTGATCGGCGTGTGTGCAATACTTCTTTCGCAGCGAGTCGTAACCAGGTGGCGAACAGCACTCGCGTCAGCGATTGCTATTTTAATGATGGCCCAAATGGGCCTGGCAACTGTCTATTTGCTGCGCACCGAATGGAGTTTAAGACCAACGGTAATTACGCACTGGCCTGACTACAAACGCGAAACACAACACCTGTTCCGGGATCGCTCAATACGTGCACTCGTAACGGCCGAAGACTTAAAGGCGCTGGATAACGTCGACGTATGGATTGTAAGCGGCATTAAGATGGCCGGACTACTTCCTTTCCTGAACGACAAAGCCCCGAGCGTCAGCGTTCGATTTTTAGGATTATTACTTGCACCAGCGAACCGGGCAGCCCTGGCGAAGACACTTGAGAGTTACCAGGACAAGCAGATGTGGTCGATGGTGCTGCAATCGGACTACAACGACGCGTTGTTTGCTATTCACGGCGCTGGTTTGAAAGTAGTTGAAATCAGAGAGTTCAACATTCCATTCTTTGCACCCGAGGACACCGTACCAACATATTTCTTTCGAGTTGTTCGAGAAAAAACAGAGATAGCTCAACCTCCGAAGACGGCACTTGAAAACGCCGTCGATACAAATGCAGTAGAGCTGAATGCCTTGAATCCCCCTGTCGTAATCAGGCACGACACTGATTTAAAGCTCTATGTGAATCTAATAAACTCAAGCGGAGAGGTACTCCCCTCGCTGGCCTCGGCAGACCGACAAAGGCAACTTAAACTGCTCGCGTACTGGACCAAAGATGGTGCCCAGGTGGGGAGCGTCGTTGACACTACCCTTCCTTACGACTTCCTGCCGGACGAATCCGCGATTCTGCCTTTGCCGATACGCGCACCTACGGCAGCAGCGGGATACACATTGCGCCTGCTGTTTACGAGCGAGACCGGAATAACCTCGGGATCAAACGTAAACAAAACTGTCGATTTTGAGGTCCAAGTCATACCATAGACCAGGCGAAGTTTTTGACAACAGTACTCAGTTTGCGGCGAAGCCAGAAAAACAATATAAGAAGTCGCTTTCCGACAAAGTAACGCATGTATAAGAACCATCGCATTGCAGTTGTCATCCCGGCACACAACGAAGCGCGACACATCGCGAAAGTTGTAGAAACGGT
>Ga0207674_10000109_pt1 | contig 94920 bp, 83 predicted proteins | sample KBSCornC72_FD_184303 | JGI IMG/M metagenome (GOLD analysis project Ga0207674, IMG submission 184303) | Corn rhizosphere microbial communities from Kellogg Biological Station, Michigan, USA - KBS Corn C7-2 (SPAdes) (version 2) | ecosystem: Host-associated > Plants > Roots > Rhizosphere > Soil ...
GGATCGTGTGACCGGCGAGTTCGAACGAGCCGGCGCCGCCAGCCAGGCGCAGGTGGAGTATCGCATCGTCCGTCCGGACGGCGAGGTGCGGTGGATCTGGGCACGAATGTTTTCGGTCCCGACCGGGACCGGCAACGCGATGCGACTGATCGGGATTGCACAGGACATCACGGACCGCAAGCAAGCGGAAAAAGTACGAGCCTTTCTGGCGTCCATTGTCGAATCTTCGGACGACAGCATCATCGGAACCGACCTGGACGGTCGAATCCTGAGTTGGAATTATGGCGCTGAAAAACTTTTTCAGTACACCGCCGAAGAAGCCATCGGCCAGCGAATCACGCTTCTGTTCGCCGAGGGCCACCAGGCTGACCATCTCAAGTCGTTAGAAAAGATCCGGCGCCAGGAACGGATCGAGCGCTTTGAGGGCATCCGCGTGAGGAAGGGCGGGATACCAATTGAAGTCTCGGTGATTCTCTCTCCGATTCGAGATCCGCTAGGCCGGCTGCAGGGAGTGTCCGCAATTTACAGGGATATTACTGCCAGCAAGCGGGCCGATGCCGAGCTGATGAAAGCCAAGGAGGCCGCGGAGGCCGCCAGCCGCGCGAAAAGTACGTTCCTGGCGACCATGAGCCACGAGATCCGGACGCCGATGAACGGGATCCTGGGGATGACCGAGCTGGTGCTGGACAGTGAGCTTACCCCGGATCAACGAGACAACCTGGATCTGGTTCACCTTTCGGCCGAATCCCTGCTGACGGTGATCAACGACATTTTGGATTTTTCGAAAATAGAGGCGGGCAAGCTGGAGTTCGAATCGATCCCGTTCGATCTGCGCGATAGACTGGGCGAGATCATGCAGACGCTGGGTTTCCGCGCACACCAGAAAGGACTCGAACTCATCTACGACGTGCATCCGGACGTGCCGTCGACTCTATCGGGAGATCCGGGACGCCTCCGGCAGATCCTGGTCAACCTGGTGGGAAATGCCATCAAGTTCACTGAACAGGGACAGATCGTGTTGCAAGTCGAGATCGAATCGGTAGCTGCGGATAAGGCCTGCGTGCACTTTTCCGTGCGCGACACCGGAGCGGGCATCCCCGCGGAACAGCAGGAAAAGATTTTCGAGGCGTTTTCCCAAGCCGATCAATCCATGACCCGCAAATACGGGGGCACCGGCCTGGGACTCACCATTTGCAGCAGATTCGTCGAAATGATGGGCGGGCGCATTTGGGTGGTGAGCCAAGCGGGCCAGGGCAGCACCTTCCACTTCACCGCGAACCTGAGCGTTCAAGCCCCGCTATCGGAACAAGCCACGCCCCTGCATCCCACGGGGCTGCGCAATTTACCCGTGCTGATCGTCGACGATAACTTCACGAACCGGCAAGTTCTGTCGGGGATCGTGGCCCAATGGGGGATGATCCCCACAGCGGTCGAAGGCGGCCGTGCGGCAATGTTGGCGCTGGAAGCGGCCAAGGACTCCGGTAATCCCTTTCCGCTGGTTCTTCTGGACGGGCAGATGCCCGAAATCGACGGTTTTACACTCGCGAAGCAGATCCAGGACCATCCGGAACTGGTGCGAACCACCATCATGATGCTGACGTCGGCCGATCAGTTAGGCGACGCCATGCTCTGTCGGGAACTGGGTATTTCGGCGTACCTGGTTAAACCCGTGCGCCAGTCCGAACTTTTGAACTTGATCTGCAAGAGTCTCCAGCAGATTCCTGCAGACCAACCCAACGCGAAGCGGGTCCGAAGCGCTCCGCGACCCGCCGGACGTCCCTTTCAAGTTCTGGTCGCCGAAGACAACATGGTGAACCAGACCCTGGCGCGGCGCCTGCTCGAAAGGCGCGGGTACGCGATTACCGTTGTGGGCGATGGGCGGGCGGCACTGGCCGCGCTGGATCGTGAATCCTTTGACCTGGTGCTCATGGACATCCAAATGCCGGGCATGGACGGGTTTGAGGCCACCGCTGTCATTCGCCAGCGGGAGGAATCCGCGGGCACGCACATTCCGATTGTAGCCATGACCGCACACGCATTTAAGGGCGATCAAGAACGCTGTCTGGCGGCCGGAATGGATGCCTACATTTCCAAACCAGTCCGGCAGCAGGAATTATACGCGACCATCGAAGCCATATTGGGCCAAACCAGAACGGCAAAGACCCGGCTCGTCAGGAGCCTGTGGTCAAATATCGAGGATCCGCGACGTCGGGTGTAGGGTGTTCCGGTTCGCGGGTTTCCAGCAATCGAGGCAGGGCCATCACGCGGCGGCTGCGTTTCGCGTTGGAAAGCCTCCGTTTTTTAGACCAAGCTGACTTCCGTTGCTCCGGTGCGTCCTCTTCCGACTGGGCGAAGGCTAGACCCTCAATCGCCAAGATCGCCTTTTCGACGCACCGAAGAACGGATCGAAGCTCAGCTATGGTCTCTACAACGTCTACCGGAGCAGCTTCCGATAGCTGCCGTTTAACACGATTCCGTTGGAACTCGAGCACGGCCGATTTCATTTGCGGGTCGTCAGTTTAAATAGCGCAGGAAGCCAGCGCAAAGGGACATCTTCAGCTAGAACACATTGTCTTTGTTATCAAGGACATCGAAACTGCGCCCCGGTACTGGCAGCGACTGGGCCGGAAAGATAAGCCGCCAACGCGGAGACGGTTGGCCGATCGAGAAGCGCCTCAGGGGTGATATCGACACCGAACCGTTCCCGAAGCCGCACAGCAACCTCGGCCGCGGACATGGAGTCGCCGCCCAGATCGCGGAAAGGATCGCGAATGCCGATCGGCTCCAAACCTAACAAATCGCTCCAGATCTGGGCAATGGCCGCCTCCATGGGGTTGCCCGGCGCCTGGTACTCGGTATCCAGGCGTGGTCTAACGGGATCGGGCGAAGGCAAAGCGCTACGATCCACGGTTCCGCTGCCTGATTTTGGCAGATCTTTCAAGAAGACGTATCTCGCAGGAATCATGTAATCGGAAAGCCGGTCCTGGAGATAGCTGCGCAATTGACTCGCACTCGGCGTTCCGAAGGGCTTGGCCACCACGTAGGCAACCAAGCGCTGCCCGTTTCCGATTTCCCGAACAGCCGCTGCGGCCTGGCATACGCCGGTGTGAGACATGAGAGCCCGCTCCACTTCCGGCAGGTCCACTCGAAAGCCGTTAATCTTGACCTGATGATCAGTCCTGCCCAAGAATTCGATCTCGCCATTGGATCGAAATCTTCCCAGATCGCCGGTGCGGTAGAGTTTGGAGCTGGGTTTGGAGCTGTGTTCGCGGCTGAACGGATCCGGAAGGAAGCGTTCCTGGGTCAAGTCCGGCCGGTTCAGATATCCGCGGGCCAGGTGGGCGGCGGCCACGCAAATCTCGCCGATTACTCCGATCGGCACCGGATTCAGGGATGGATCCAAGACATAGATGCGAGTGTTGGCGACGGGCCGGCCGATTGGGATTTCACCGCCGGCGAGAGCTTCAGCCGTCACTTCCCCCACGGCCGCGGCCGTGCCAATCTCCGTGCTGGCATAGCGATTGTAAAGTTTCGCCCGCGGCATGGCCTGGGTAAGACCCTGGAAGTGAGACAGAGTCAGTTTCGCGCCCGCTACTCCGATGGTCGTAATTTTCCCCAGCCGGGTGGACGCTCCAAAGGCAGGGTCCAGGATCTGTTTCAATACCGAAGGAACCAGGACAATACGCGTCACTCCTTCCTTCTCCAGCACCGTCAACATTTGATGAGTGTCCCGAATCTGCTGATCGGAAAGAACCACTACTGGCACGCCGCTCATCAGGGGAAGAAAAAGATTCGCGATGGAAAATCCGTAACTGAGAAAGGTATTCAGGCAGCAGACTTCCTGTGGGGCAAAGTTCACCACCATCAGGCCGTTCGCGATGCTGCGATGGATGCCCACCACTCCTTTCGGCTTCCCGGTGGAAGCCGAGGTGTACAAAACGTATGCCGCACTGTCGGGGGTGATGTTGGCTTCCGGCGGAGCTGAACTCTCCGCGGCGATCAGCGGGGACTCGGGATCCAAGCAAACCGTCTCTATTCCAGCTGGAACCCGATGGGCGGAGCGGGCGCTGGAGACCGCGATGGCGAGCTGGGCATCCGCGGCGATTTCCTCCAGGCGATGTTCGGGGTAACTCGGGTCCAGGGGCACGTAGGCTCCACCCGCCTTGAGGATCGCGAGCACCGCCACGATGGCGCGGAGCGACTGCTCCATGCAGACACCCACCAGCACTTCCGGTCCCACGCCGCGCTGACGCAGATAGTTCGCGACGCGGTTGGCGCACTCGTTGAGCTGGCTATAGGTAAGCCTCTGGTCCCCTTGAATCAGCGCCACGGCGTGCGGCGTCCGCTGGGACTGGAGGTCCACCAATTCCGGTACTGTGCCTGGGGGGTATCCGCGATCGGTGCGGTTCCACTCGATCAGGATCTGCCGCGTTTCTGGCTCCCCCAGCATCTTGACACTGGACAGAGGATCGCCGGGAGCGCTGGTCAGCCCGCGCAAAAGATTTTGCAGATGCCCGACCAGTCGCGTGGCGTGAGCATCTTCACCCCCTTCGGATACACACGACAGGGTACCCTGGAGGCCGCTCGACTCGTTCCTGAAGCCAATCCTGAGAATCTGCAATCCATTTTGCAAGCCAGGAGGCATGACAATCTGAACCTGAGGTCCCTCCGGGCGATTCGGAAGTATTTCACGCGTGCGGGACAACATCTGCTGAAACGACGGGTCATCCGGAACCACCAGGTCCACCGGCAGCAGGGTGACCCACGACTCAGACTGTCCGCAATTTTCGGTTCGAATCGCCAGGGCGCCGTCGCAGGAATATTTGCGCAGCAAGGCGGCACATGCGGTCGCGAGCGCGGCACTGAATGGCACGCCCTGGGCGGCGCACAGTGCTTCTAAGCGCGCTAGAACTTCGCCGGGCACCTGGAACGTCACGTCCTGGCTCACTGGAAATGGTTTCGCGCGGCAGTCACGGAATCAAAGCTGATCTGCGCGCCTGACGTTGCGCTTTTGTAAACCGTGACTTCAGCATGGCAGCGCGCACAGTTGTCCTTACGTTCCTCGATCCGCCATGGGTTGAAAATTTTCGAGGTGGAGTCAAACGAGGCGTCCATGGCATAGTTCCGCCACGTGCGAGGGACTTCCCCGGTACCCTGGAAATCCCGGGGACGATCCCCGCCAAACTCCTTGGATTCGGGATCCCACCAGAACGTTGTCCATAACCATCGTCCTTGGACCTTATGGACCAAGTGGAACGCCATGAGAACCGCGAAATCGCCACAGGACGCTCCGTTATACCGTTCTCCGGGCTTCAGACGGACCCAGAAGAACTCGTCTAGAGGGACATCTGGCGCGTCGGCGGCGGCAGGATCGCCTTTACTGGTGGGAGGCTCGCAGACTGCGGAATCCGTTCTTAAGCGCTCTGGCAGGATGATTCGGATTCTTCGGGTTCGTACTTCATCGCCAAGCCGGATCGCCATTTGAACGATCTTGCCATTCCGGGAATCGGCGGAGCGCCGCACTGGATTCCAGAACGCACCGGCCAGGTGCGCACCATCGGGAAATGTTAACGCGATCGTCGAAGGCTGATGCTCAGACTCTTCCCACATCACGCGCGCCGAATCGAGCGGAGGAGATCCCGCACCAGGGGTCAGCGGTTGGCACATCCGGGCGGCGACTTCCGGGCTGTAATGGAAGCTCTCATCCAGAAGGTTGTGGGTTGAGACTCCAGGCACCCCGGCGCGTGCGTGGCCGCTGCACGGAAAAATCTCGCGGGCCGTCGACCAGGCGACGAATTTCGGAATGCCCTTGCGCGTCGCGCTTTCCTGAATTACGTCACGGGCCAGTTTCCAAGCTTCGATCCGCGGGGATTCAGAGCGTGGTGACTGAGAGAAAATCACCGTGACAGAACCTACGCCGAGGAAGCACACGGCGATCCAGCCGAAGGTGCGGCGCAACATTGCCGGCTACGCGAGTAATGTGCTGACAACTTCCCGCAGGCGCCAGGTCGACGGGTGCGGATAACAACTCGCATCCCATAACGTCAATCCATCGCTGGCGGTGACAGAGTACTGTGCGTGATAGCTTTCCGAAAGTCCGCGCAGAATCAGACTGATATTCTTGGCGGTGTCGTCAATGAGCTGAGCGTCCACAAGGCCTCCAGGAACCGCGATACTTCCTTGCAGCAGCAATCGAATCTGCTCGTAAACTTTCGAATCTACTATGGGCAGCAGGTCACGAAGCCATTTTGCGTCCGGCAGCGTACTCACGTCCGGGGGCGTAGCTTGAGACGAAATGTACTGAAGATTGGGACGCTGGTGCTGAGCGTCCTCGAGCGCCATGATAAGCAGCATGGCGATCGCATGCTTGATTCCGGTGGTTCCGTAGTGCTGATTCAACTTACTCTCCCTTCGAATTCTTGAGATATTGCCTTGCCAGGAAGCGTGTCGCCGGCCATTGATCCTCGGCGATCCAGGTGAGGAATGAGGTATCGACAATTCGCTGGTTGATCAGTCTGGCACGCGCATGATTTCCCGCCATATCCAAAACCCTGGCGAGATACTCTTTCGGCTCCTGCGGCCGATCCAACTGCGACGCGCGATCGAGACAATCGATCGAATGATTGAAGTCGCCTTCCGCGGCGAGAATCTCTCCTTTCATCCTGAGGCGGTCGGCTTCATACTGTGGGCCTTCTCCCACCGGGAAACTATTCATAACGCGGGCGGCGTTCTTCGGCGAACCGTAACGGGCGAGAATACTCACGGCTCGAACAAATACAGAGGGATGGCGCCGCATCGCCACGGCATCGCCCGCGAGCGCGATCGCGCGTTCCCGGTCTCCGGTGACGCCTTCCAGGAAGGCCAGTGCGATGATTTTCTGCGCGGCGAACCCTTCGGACCCGGCCTGACGGTCCTTGAGGATACCATCGCGAAGAAGGCCCATGGCCGCGTCCATTCTTCCTCGATCTGCCTCCAGATCGGCTAGTTGACTAATCGCGAGGGATGATTCCCTCGCGTCGCCTGAAAGAATTACCTGCCGGAACAGGCGCGCCGAATTGTCGAGATCCCCCCGTAAGGCCGCCACGGTTCCACGAAATCCCGTCACAATGGACTTGGCGGAAAGGCCCTCGAGGATCGCGAATTGCGGCTCCATGTCGGCGTCTGACAACTGATTCTTCGCCTCCAGGCCCCGGATCAGCACGGACGTCCCGAAAACCGTGGGTGGAAAGCGTTTCTGGCTCTCGCGCGCCACACGCACGCCCTCATCGTAGTTTCCAGTTTGAAGCAAACTCCACGACAAGAGTTGCAACGGCAATGGGTCATTCGGGAATTTGCGCGCCCAGTCACGAAGAACGGGCTCGGCCTTGCCGAAGTTCCTAATCTCCAGGGCGTAGCGGCTCTCGATGCTCAAGCGCTCGTGGTCTGAAAGATGCTGGGCGGCGGAAAGCTCGATAGCTTTCCGCCAATATGCAAGACCTTCCTCGACTTTTTCCTGGGCATCGAGAATATCTCCGAGCCGCATAAAACCCATCGCGAAGTTCGGATCAAGCTGGACCGCCCGTCGCAGCATAGGGACAGCCTCATCGGAACGCTGCTCATCGCTCAGCACTTGAGCGTCCCCAAAAAGCTCCAGGGCTTCCCACTTGGAACTTGTAATATCCTGCGGTAAGCGATTATTCTCCGATATCTCGGTGGCGTTCTCACCGGCCCGCTTTCGGACACGCGTAGCTACTTTGCCAACCGCTTCGAAGAGCTCCGCAGGTCCATAGGCGGTTTCCGTATCCTCCCAAGATTGGACCGGCGCGTCCGGTGAGCCGGCAATCTGCTCGCAACGGATCGAAAAACTGTAACTGTCTCCCAATTTGCTGAGTGTCGAGAAAACGAGCAGGGGCGCCTTCTCGCGGAACGCCATCTCGCGCCACTGCCTGGCACCAGGCTTGTCACCCGGATCACGACGCATCGCGCGAACCACCTGGCTGAAGCGTTGCTGGTCCCACACGTTGAAACGGGCCGATTGCCCGAAGTCCTCGCGCAGAACCGATGTGATCCCATCGAATCGGCTTTCATGCGTGGCGTTGTCGGTGAACGCGACCATAATCATGGATCCAGGCTTGAGGCCCAACGGCTGCACGTGCCTCGAATACCATAAAGAGCGAAGACCGATGGCGAAAAGGGCCAGTACCGCCAGAACTATCGTCAGCGCCTTCCAGTGGGAACCCACGAAATGCCGCATTGGCAAGGGCAGTACGTGCGGTGTCTGGAGCAGCTTTTGAACATCCTCGACACTCCGCGGGCGCCGTTGAGGATCACGATCGAGACAGCTTAGAAGCGCATAACGCCAGGGAGCTGGAAGGCTCTTGGGCATCTGTGCCCGAAACTCGGTGTCGCTGGTGGCGCGACGCAGTGCACCGACCAATCCGCCGGTGCCGGTAGTATCAGAGCCCGGCTTGAGCGCCCGCAGCAAGATGAGCGCGGCAGAGTACAGGTCGCTGCGCTTGTCGTATTCCCCAACCAACTGTTCCGGGGCCATCCAGTCCAGCGTGCCGATCAAGGTTCCGGTGCGCGTCAGGCCGTCATCCTCCCGGGTGAGAATCGGGCGGGCGAGGCCAAAATCGAGGATGACTAAGCGGGATCCTGTCAGCATTAAATTGGACGGCTTGAGATCCCTGTGAACCACTCCGGCCGCGTGAGCGGCACGAAGCCCCTGGAAAATTTGCTGAGCTAAGTCGCTCCACGATTCGAGCGATAAAGGTCCGTGTTCGAGCCGCTTCGATAAAGTTTCACCTTCCAGGAGTTCCATGCTCAGGTATGGAAGGCCGCGGTGTTCGCCCAAGTCGTGAATGCGGCAGATATTGGGATGGGTGATACGGCGGGCGATTTGTACTTCCTGATGAAAACGTTCGAGCAGGGCGGGGTCGTGAGTAAATTCCGGCGCGATTATTTTGATCGCGACCCGCTCGCCCAACTTGCGGTCAAAAGCCTCGAACACCTCCGCCATCCCGCCCTTCCCGATGGACGTAAGGATTTCGAATCGATCTGCAATCATGTCGCCCGGATGGAGGGCCGACTGAGCGGAATGAACCCCAAGGCTGACTACCGGACGAAGAAACTCCACACCGACCTCGGCGTGCTCCACCAGCCTTCTCAGCTCCCGACGAATGGCGGAATCCTGGATCTCCGACTCCAGACGGCTTAAGACATCCGGACGCTGATCGAGCGGGTTTTGTGTCACCTCCTCAAAGAGGTCCTGGAGGGTTTGCCACTGTTCGGGTGTCATACCGATAGTTCCGCGTGCAACCAGGATCGAGCCATGGCCCAGTCGCGCTTGACGGTTCGCGAGCTGATCTTGAGGTACTCGCCGATTTCGTCCTCGGACATGCCGCCGAAGTAACGCATCTCCACGATCTGACTTTGCCGCGGAGCCCATTCCCGCAGACGCTCCAGAGCATCGTGGACAGCGAGGAATTCCTCCGAGCGGCGGTCATCGTAGACCAACGCACTCTCGATTGGAATCATCTGCGGATGATGCCCGCGCTTGTCCGATTTCTTGGCTCGGGCGCGATCCACCAGGAAGCGGCGCATTACTTGTGCGGCCAGCGCCAGAAAATGAGCCCGGCTGCGAGCTTGGGGAGGAGTTTGGCGAAAAATCTTTACATAAACTTCGTGGACCAGCGCAGTGGGCTGGAGGGTATGATCGGACCGTTCCCGGCGCAACTGGTAGGCCGCCATGCGCCGCAGGTCGCCGTACAGCAGGTCAAATAGCCGCCCCTCCGCGGATCGGTCCCCGCCGAGAATTCGCTCCAGCAGTACCGACACTTCTCCCGGAGTCGTAATCATCGCTGCCTGCAATATCCGATTTTCTATTGTAGACCGAGCGGGAATACCGGATGTTGCGGCTCACGCCGGCGATTTCGGAATTCCCCTTAATTCCGCAAAATCGATTATTCAAACCCGGATGATCTTGAGAATTAAATTAACGCCGGCCGAAGATACCCATCCAAAATGCCTTGCCGGCAGGCAGCCGGCGCCGGGTCTCGTGGGTCAGGCGGAAGCCATGCTTTGCGAGCGCATTTTGAAGCCATACGGGATCGATAAGCGCGAAACGAGACTTCAGCGTTTGCATGGACGGAAACGGGCTTGTTCCCACATTCTGATCGAGCTCGGCCGGCAGCTGCAAGACAATGGACAAGGCCCCGCCCGGCGCTACCAGCGACAACGCGTTGTCCAGGCATAGGCCGACGCCGGCGTGTTCAAACACCAGCGCCGCGTGCACCAGCTGCACGGGCTCCAAGGCAACACGCTGTTCCGCCAGATCCACGCAGCACAGTTCCAGATGTTCACCGCCGGCATAACGGCCGCGAACCGCCTCCAGATAGGAAGGGTTGAGATCCAGACCCACGACTCGTTTGGTGATGGCGTGGTCGATGCGATCGAGTCCGTTTCCACCGGCGATTCCCAGCAGCGCAACCGACTCTGGACGGCGCTGCGTGAGAGCCTCCGCGAACAAGTCCGATAGAGCCTCCAACTGATGGACTTGGGGCGCGTTCATGTGCCCTTCATAGTCGGCCAGGGGAATGCTGAGCCAGGGGTTCGCCATACTCCGATGGTACCGGCCCTAACGGTTGACGCGCAGGTAGACCGTGGCTGCACGAAAGCGGACCCGCTTGTCGGAATCATCGAGCAAGGGCGCCAGCCTGGCTCGCCAGCGGGCGTTCTTGGGACGCGCGGCCAACTGCACCGCGGCGGCCCGCATGGACCAATCGTCGTCGGCAAATGCCTGGTCGACTAATGCGCGGACGTCGGGTGCGGTGTTATTGGCAAGCAAAAGGAGCGCCGTTGCACGAGCGGAAAAGCTCTGGTCGTTCAGCAGGGCGCTCATGGCCGAGATGCCTTCGCCCGCGCCCGGCACCGGTATGAAGCCGGCCCCCTGCTCCACAGCAAGAAACAGGGCGGAACGAGGAGTTTTCATGCGGCGAATCAGATTCCGCAGCTTGACCCGCAGTGGGTTCGATTCCGCCTGCTGCTCTTTTTCGACCACTGCTATGAGAGTCGATTTCCCGGCCGGATCGTGCAAACGGTACAGGGCTCGCGCGGCAGCAAAGACAACTTCAGCAACATCGTCATCGAGTGCCGCCCTCGCTGGCGCAGCGAGCTTCCGATCGCCCAGCTCGCCCACCGTATCGAGCGCAGCCTGGCGCACCAGGCTATCTGAATCCTTCACCAGAGCTTCGACGAGTGCGTTCACCACTGGGGACACGCGGCTAAGACTCAGTGCCAGAGCTACTTGGCGGCGCGTATCCGGATCGCGATCGGCTGCGCCTGCCTGCAATACCGCCAGCGCCCGCGCCTGCCCTGAAGCCGGCGCCTTTTCTCCTCGGGCCGGAACCAGGAACGACGACGCTAGTATCCAAGTACCCGCAGCCAGCCAGCTGGTTCTTGTCATCATCGGTTTGCTCCCACTCGCCCTCCCGCCAGAGCAAGTCAAGTGCCGCGATCAGAATTCGAATACCATCCCGGCCGAGGGCAGGATGGGGAACATGCTGAAGAAATTCGGGTACGTCCTGCCGGTAACGCTATCGTATGGACCGGGCGAATCGAAGTCGCGATTGTGGTGATTGGTCAGATTGATGACCTCGGCGAAGAGCGTGGCCTTGGTCTTTTTGTGAACGTAGGCTTTGTTCATCCGCAGATCCGTCCGCTGGTAATTGGGAGCGCGCACGCCGTTGCGGTTTGTGGTCAGAAAGTACGCGGTTCCATCCAGTTTGTAGAAGCCCGGCAAGGGCATGCCGCTGCCGTAAGTGAAGCGCGCGCTGACGTTCACGGTAGGATGCAGGCGGCGGCTGACATAAGCATTGAAGGTATGGCGCTGGTCGTAGTCGGAGGGAAAACTGAGGCCTAAATCGCCATCGCTGATGACAGTGTGGCCATAGGCATAGGAAATCCATCCGGTAAATCCATTGGCCGTACGACGCTGGAGAAAAATCTGCGCGCCACGGGAATAGCCGCGCTCGGAATTGAGCCAAGGCGCGTTGGGCACGGCATTGAAGATGCTCCCGTCCAGCAGCAGGCGCGGATCGAGCAAAGAACGCGCCAGCAGATCGCGGTCCTGGCGGTCGTAGAACTCCACCCGCAGACGCGTGCGCTCGTCCAAGGTCTGCTCCACCACCGCTTCATAGTGCGTCGAACGTTCTGGTAAGAGCGGCGTGTGGGTGAAAGTCGAGAAGATCTGGTTCAACTCCGGAAACTGGGCATATTGCCCCCAATCCAATTGCAAGTGCGTCTTCTTCAAAGGCTCGAAGGACGCGCTGCCGTAGGGAGAGGCAACCTTCACCGGACTCTGGCTGAATTCGTCCTCGCGCACGCCCGCGGTCAAATGGATCCGGTCGGAGGCCAGACCGTAGGATTGCTGAACGTAGCCGCCCGCCCGATGTCCCGATCCGCGGAAGACGTCCTGCGAAGGAACCTGCACGGGCGTGAATACGAACTGGAGCGTGGAACCGTCTTGCCGCAGCCGCCGGAACAGGCCGCCGAAATCGAGCGTGTTCTTTCCGGGCTTATCCGATAACCAGGAGATGCTGACGTCGCCGTGCCAGGTCCACTCGCCATAGGCCTGGCGATTTAGCAGAGCAACGTCGCGATTTTCGACGTCGCCCCGTTCGCGCGACCAAGCCAGGTGATTGGTGATCAGAATACGCGAATTGGGAACGTAGCGGGAACCCAGGTTGAGCAGACTGAAACGGAAGCCGCTGGTCATCACCGTGTTGGGGCCCAGCTCGCTCTGAAAACGCGTCCGATCGACGCCCGAGGCGCCTTCCACGTCGCTCAGGCTGACGGTGTGCTTGGAGGTCAGGTCATAGGTGACCCGGGCTTCCCCGTCGGTGAACCCGAAGGCCAGCGGGGGCTGATCGCCGAAGTCGATCCGATTGAGGATGTAATCCAGATAGCTTTTGCGGAACGATACGATCCAAGACCCGCGCTGCTTCTTGCCCAGGGGTCCTTCCAAGAGCCCGCCGGCATTGGAAGCACTGGCTGTCAGGCGCCCCTGCAACTGGTTGCGATTCCCTTCCCGGGTATCGACCGCCAGAATGCCGGCCGTGCGATCGGAATAGCGGACCGGCCAGGCGCCCTCATAGAGGGTCATATCGTCGGTCAAGTCTCCGTTAAAAATGGTGAGAGAGCCGTCGCCGCTTTGGCCATCGGTGGTGTGGAAGGGCGAATGTAACAGCACTCCGTCCAGATACAGACCGACGCGGTCGAAGGATGCGCCGCGCAGCGAAAACTCCGAGTCGAAGTCGTTGTTGGAAGTGACGCCGGGCAGGCTCTGCACCGCGCGCAGCGGGTCGTCAGCCAGCACGCTGGCTAGATTCTTGCGTTCCTCGCCTTCGAGCGTGATGGCGGAAGCGGAAGGCACGGGAGCCGCGCCGAAGGGGCTCTCCGAGACCACCACGGTGTCCTTGCGTTGGTCATTAGAGGAGCTCAGGACGATATCGAAATTCTTGGATTCTCCGGCGGCTAATGCAAATTCCTGGTGAACCAGGTAATAATCGACCGTGCTGGTCCGTAAGACGTAGTTGCCGGGCGGGACGCCGGTGATGCTGAAAGTCCCGTCCTGGGCCGTTACGGCGCGCAAGGGAAGATTTGCACTCGACGACGAATCTTGAAGTTGGACCTGAACCAGGCCGAGTGGTTGCTGATCGCGCGAGCTGACGACGCGGCCGTGCACTTCGCCGGTGTCTGTTTGCGCCAAAACAATCGCCGCGGCGAACCACAGCGGGAGAACCCAGAGCAGTCGCATAACGGCTTCATTATCCTCCGAAGTTCGGCCTGCTATTCTTAAAGTTTCATCATGCAGAATTTAAGCGGCGAATCCGCTCCGATGTCGGAAGCCGTGACCAACGGCATCCGCGTCGAAGTATTGTGCCGGTACGCGCCCGAGAACTCGCGGCCGCTGCACCGCGACTGGGTGTTTCAGTACACGGTGCGCATCACGAACCAGAGTGAAGAGACGGTTCAGCTTATCAGCCGGCACTGGATCATCACGGATGGCCTGGATCACGTGGAAGAGGTGAAAGGCCCGGGGGTAGTGGGCGAACAGCCGGTCCTGGCGCCGGGTGAATCCTACAAATACTCGTCGTGGTGCCCGCTTACGACGCCTACAGGCGTGATGCGGGGCACGTATCAGATGGCTCGGACAGACGGCGAGCAGTTCGATATCGAAATCGCGCCGTTCGGGATGCGGGCCAAGCAGACCATTCACTAGCCACCACTTGCCGTACAGCGGCACTACAATATCTGTGTGCTACGTACACTATCCCTGGTTTTACTAGCGGCGGGTATCGCGAACGCCCAACCACTTCAGGGCGAAGCGCTGGTGAACGCGCTGCGGCAAGGCGGCTACGTCATCGTGATGCGGCATGCCAGCTCACCGCGCGAGGCGCCCGACAAGGCCACAGCCAATCCCGACAACCCTAAACCCGAGCGCCAGCTGGATCAGGAAGGGCGTGCCAGCGCGACCGCCATGGGCCAGGCGCTGCGCGACCTGAAGATCCCCATCGGCAGCGTGCTCTCGAGCCCCACCTACAGGGCGCTGGAAACGATCCGCTATGCGAAGTTCGGCCAACCCCAGACGTTCCCGGAACTGGGCGACAACGGTCAAAGCATGAGCGGCGGCACGGAAGCGCAGGCCTCCTGGCTGCGAAAAGAAGTAACGAAGTTGCCGAAGGGGACGAATACACTCATCGTCACGCACATGCCGAATATGTCGCGGGCGTTTCCTGACTCGACATCCGGGCTGGCGGATGGCGAAGCCCTGATATTCGGACCGGGGGGCGTAGTAGGGCGAGTCAAAATCGACGACTGGAAGAAACTCAAATGAAACTATTCGCGTGTGCGTTACTTGTGGCTCGAATCTGCGCGGCCCAGGGGCCGCTGACACTGGCGAGCCAAGGCAGTTTTTTCGTCGGCGGCGAATACAAGACCATGCCGGCCACTCCGGGACGCGGCGGGGCTCCCGGTTCACCAGGCGAGATCACGATTAACCAGATGTATGTGCAGTATCAGATCCCGGTGAAGGGCGCGCAGCACATTCCGGTGGTGATGGTGCACGGGTGCTGCCTGAGCAGTAAGACCTGGGAAACCACGCCGGATGGGCGCATGGGATGGAGCGAATATTTCGTGCGCAAGGACCGTTCGGTTTACATGGCCGATCAGTCGTCCCGCGCCCGCTCGGGCTTCGATCCGTCGACCATCACCGCGGTCAAGGCGGGCACGCTTCCGCCCAGCCAGCTGCCCAACATATTCGCAGCCACGCATCAGGCGGCCTGGTCGATTTTCCGCTTTGGCCCGAAGTTCGGCGAACCTTTCAAGGACGAACAATTTCCCGTCGAGGCGATGGACGAGCTTTACAAGCAGATGATTCCGGACCTCAACGCGACGCTGCCCAATCCGAATCCGACGTGGAAGAATATGGCCGCCCTGGCGGTCAAGCTGAACGGAGCGGTGCTCATGGGACATTCCGAATCCGGCTTCTACCCGGAGCAGGCGGCGTTGATCGATCCCGCGGGAATCAAGGGCCTGATCTCGATTGAGATGCCGTGTCCCGAACTGAGGCCGGCGGAGATCGCCACGCTTGCGAAAATCCCGACTCTGGTGATGTTCGGCGATCACCTGGGAGACGTTCAAGGCGGGATTGCAACCTGGCCAGCGTCGTTCATCAGCTGCGAGAAATTCGTACAGCAGTTGAAAGACAAGGGCGGCGATGCCGAGATGATGTCGCTGCCAAAGATGGGGATCAAAGGTAACAGCCACATGCTGATGCAGGATCGCAATAACCTGCAGCTCGCCGACCTGATTCTGACCTGGATCGACGGGCACGTGGAGATCAGGAAAAAGGCTCGTTGACAAGCGTTTTAGACTGGGAACATGCCCGCCTGTTCGCATCTCGATCAGATCAAAAACGTGAAGCCGCATACCCGCGGATGTGAGGAATGCCTGAAGATGGGCGACACATGGGTTCACCTGCGGTTGTGCCTGAGCTGCGGTCATGTGGGCTGCTGCGATTCCTCCAAAAATAAACACGCGACCAAACACTTTCATGCGACCAAGCACCCCATCGTGCGGTCGATTGAGCCGGGCGAGGATTGGGCCTGGTGCTACATCGACGAGGTGATGCTTGAATCAGCCTGAGTGGCCGGCGCTGCCGTTCGCCGAGTGGGAAAAGACCTGCGACACGCTGCATATGTGGACGCAGATCGCCGGCAAGACCCGCATGGCGCTGACGCCGCTCGAGAATCACTGGTGGAACGTGCCTTTGTACGTGACGCCACGCGGGCTGAGCACGTCGCCAATTCCCTGGAAAAATGGTTCGTTCTCCATGGAATTCGACCTGGTCGGCCACCAGCTGCTGTTTCACGGCAGCGGCGGCGTCCAGCATTGTATGCGGCTCTACCCGCGCTCGGTGGCCGATTTCTACGCGGAGTATATGGCGGCCCTGAAGTCGCTTGGAATCGAAGTGCACATCTACAAGGTCCCGGTGGAATTCGACGATGTGACGCCCTTTGACCAGGACCAGCACCACGCGTCCTACGATACGGAATACGTGGAGCGATTCCGCAAGATCCTGATTCACTCCGATCGCATCTTCAAGCAATTCCGTTCGCGGTTCCTGGGGAAGTCCAGTCCCGTGCATTTCTTTTGGGGATCCTTCGACCTGGCGGTGACCCGTTTTTCCGGACGCCGCGCTCCGGAACGCGAAGGGGCGGATGCGGTTACGCGCGAGGCGTATTCGCACGAAGTCGCCAGTTGCGGATTCTGGCCGGGTAACCGTGCCTTTCCGCACGCGGCGTTTTACGCCTACAGTTCGCCGGTCCCGCCGGGATTAGAGAAAGAACCGGTTCGCCCGGCTGCGGCCGGATGGGACAGCACGCTGGGCGAATTTATTTTCAAATACGAAGACGCGCGCGGGGTTGGTTTGAAAGACGCCGCTTCGCCCGATCGGGCGATTCTCGATTTCTGCCAGAGCACGTACGAGGCTGGAGCGAAGCTGGCGCACTGGGATCGTGCTAGCCTGGAGCGCGCGGTAACAGCCAGCGTATAAGCGTAATCCGTATTTATTGACTAAGGGTTAGCGGGCCGAGCCGGGGCCGAACGCTTGCGCCGGGGCAGTACAATCAGTCCGCCATGACTGATCACTCCTCTAAGCAGTCGACATACATCGCCACGCTGACCGATCCGCAGTGGTGCAGCGCACCAACCGAGCGCGATCCGGAATATTTCCGGGTATGGCAGCGGGTTTCCCTGGCCATGCAGCGCTCCCTGCGAGATGGCGTCGCCGACGCGTATTTCGGCGATCTGGCACGTTTCGAGGATCGCCCGGCAGCGTATCCGGTGATCGTGTATCAGGCCAGCCGCTTGTGCCATGGGCGTCCGCGCACGGAGTTCACGTACGACCTGCGCGATTACCCTGAATGCAGCACGACTCTGGCGGAATCCTGGAAACTGACGGGCCGGGCGATCCAGGCCGTGCTGCGGCGCCTGGAACAGCGGCTGCTTGCGGCGGGGATGACGGAGCTGGCGCACCGCTATGGGCCGGTGTGGCACCAGGACGTGCTGGTGGCGGTGAAGAAGAAACCGAAGTCTTATGTGGATCTACTGATGGCGGAATCGGCCGTGATTAATGCGGCGATCGACCTGGGGACGGAGCGGAGCGTGGAAGCGGCGAACCGGTTCGGGAAGACGATGCACCTGAATCTGCGGAAGTTGTATGGAATGGATTTGGAGAGCCTGGGAGCCGGAACTTTAGAGGTAGCCACCCGCGTGCTGGCGCAACACGCGTTGCGCGGCGGCGACCACTGCGGCGACATCGGGACATTCCAGAACAACGACGCGGGGGCCGCGCGGAGCCCACACACGCGAATCGCTGGCCAGGAAGATGGCGACCACGGGCGTGCCAACGGCGGCGGCCAGATGCGCGATGCCGGAGTCGTTGCCGATGTACACGCGCGCCGTCGAGATCCAGCAGGCGAGAGCGTATAGATCGTCCATCCTGACCGCGCCTTCCAGGTGTTCATCTGGTCCCGCGCACCACTGAACGGGAATTCCGAGTCGCCCGGCAACTTCGCGAAAGTTTTCGAGCGGCCAGCGCTTTTTGAGGCTGCTGGCAAAGGGATGGATGATCGCGAAGTTCTGAGCCGTGGCGGGCGGGACTGGTTCCTTTGAAACAATGATGCTTGGGATCCCCTCGGCAGGCGGCGGAAGCGCGGGGAAAAATGTAAACGGGAGATGGCGGACAGCATCGCGAAATTCGGGGCGGTTCGATCCGTACCAGGAATAGATGGAATCGAATGTTTCGAGCTCGGGGACGCGGGCCCCTTCCACCACGCCCACCAGATCCAAGGCAGTATCGGCAATCGCGCGGGTGCGATGGGCGAAGCGGATTAGGGGAAGCAGCGCGCGCGGGGCCCACACTTCGGTGTAATCGGCACCAGCCGCCTGGAGCGTTGGAAGGGACAGGATGACGTCGCCGATCGCGCCGGGGCGGATCAATAGTCTTCTGTTAACGGCTGACACTGACCGGCAGAGTGATATCGATGGTTTTGGGCGGAAGGCACATGCGATCGTTGCAGGCCTGGTAACGAAGTTTGCCCGCGACGTTGACGAGTCCGGGAGCGACCCCAGCCGGGATCTTGAAACGCGTGAGCAGCTCGAACTTGCCGGTGAATACCGGCAGCGGCCCCGAGAAGAATTCGACCTTATGCAGCTCCGGTTTGGGATAGACAACTTCGGCGGCGGTGATTGGGCCGGAATCCCAAGTGAGGCGCAAAGGGATCAGGTAAGGATCCGGCGGCTTATTCGTGTTCACGTGGTAGCCTTCGCGCAATTGCAAGGGCAGCTTGACCTCAATGGTGGTTCCCGCCTTAGCCGGCACCGGCTCAGGCTTGGGCATCAATAGGACGCTAGTTTGCGCGAAGGAAAGCGAACACGCTGCCAGGAATACGCACAGCACCGGTTTTCTGAGCATCTTTGGGGGCCTCTAACAGTTGCTCGATTTCTTTCTGATAGGTGCTCTTGGCGACCAAGCCGACGTGCATGGAGGCAATACGGCCCTGGCGATCGATGACCATGGTGGTGGGCAGCGAGTCCACGTTGCCGAAGAGCTGGGAGACCTGATCGTTACCCAGGACCACACGATAGTTCATCTTCTTCTCTTCGACGTAGGGCTTGACGGCATCCCAGCCGTCCTCATCCATGGAAACGCCGAGGACGGCGAAATCGCGATCCTTATAAGTCTTCTGGAAATCCATGAACCAGGGGATTTCGACCTTGCAGGGTCCGCACCAGGTTGCCCAGAAATTGAGCAGGACCACCTTGCCCTTGTAATCGGAGAGCTTCACGAGGGTGCCGCTGGCATCCTTGAGCGCGAAATCAGGGGTCGCTTTGCGCTCGTTCGCGGATTTAACGTGGAAATTGTCGGGAATCGGAGATTCGCAGGAAGCCAGAATGGCCACAGCACCCGCAAACAGCGCCCAGCGGCGTATCGAACGCACCGTCAGTTTTCGGTCCTGCATGGTTCCATTATACCGGGCCCGGGACTTACACAGGAATGTGGGGGCGGCGAAGCAGGTGGGCGGCAAACCAGGCCCGGCGAATCGGGCGGCGGGCCGCCGCGAGCGTAAATTCGTCATGCCTTCGCAATCCCGACCATAGCCAGGCGGAGGTATCGCAGAAACTTTCGCATGCGTAGCGACGCCAGCCAGGAGTCCGCCGCCCGATCTCGGACCGGTTGAGTTTATCCTTGCGCCATTCCGAGCTCCAGCCGAGCTCGCCACGGGCATGAGCGGCGAATTCGGACGCAAGCAGGTGTTCCCAGCTCCGGCGGGTCTGGTTGGAGAGACGAACCCAGGCGAAGTGAAAAATCTCGTGGATCAGAATCCGCTCAAACTCACCCGCTTGTGACAGAAGTCCGGCATCGAGCAGAATGAGCCGACGTGGAATGTGAGTAGCCGCGAGATGCGGTCCCAGGGAACGGCGAAGCTCCACGCGGATGGGACGGCCGGAGAGGGGCGGCAGCAATCTCGGATCCCGCTACTTTTTAGGCGGTGCGGGATTTGGCAAGCCGCCCGGGAGCGGACCAGGCAAGGCGGGCGCGGCAGGGGCCTTAAAGAAATCGGGATCCTTGATGACTGCCTGGTAATTCTTGTCCTGGTCTTTCATCCATTGATTCAGGTGCTCATTGCGGATGACGGAGATGATGTTCTCGCGGAGTTCCGCCATGGGCTGCGTTCCCTTCTCCTCCAGCCGGACAATATAAAATGCGGTGGGCTGGCGGATCGGCTCGCTGATTTCTCCAGGTTTCAGGGCGAACACGGCGGTCTTGAGCTCGGCCGGATACTCGCTGAGGGCTTTGACGACGCCGAAATCGCCGCCGGCAGCCTTGGACGTCTCGTCTTCCGAATACTGTTGCACCAGCTTGACGAAATCGGCGCCGCCACGAAGCTGTTTGACGATATCGGCGGCCAGCGTTCGAGCTTCCTCTTCGGATCGCTTGGCATGCGCAGCCTGCAAAGCCTGTTGCGCGGCGGCCCGCAGCGCGATCGCGTCGGTACCCTTGGGCGCGGCAGCCTGGCCGGCGTATGAAATATAGATCACCTTGATCTTGGCCTGCTCGTACTGCGCGCTGTGCTCTTTGTAATACGATTCGATCAGATCCGCAGTAACCGGGTAGGTATTGTTCTCCTCATTCAGTCTCGCGTTGCGGAGAAGCTGCATCCTGAGGCCCTCATACTGCTCCTTGTAGGGACTCTTTTCGAGCAGCTTGAGCTTCTCTCCCTCTTCGGCCAGATGAACGAAGAGAAAATACTGGCTCAGGATGAACTGCGGGTTCTTCTGATACTGCTGCAAGTCCTGGGCGCTGAACATGGAAGTCATCTTTTGAATGTCGGCGACGGTGATATCTTTGCCGGCAATGGTGGCGACCACTTTCCCCGGATCGGCCGCCGGGGCCTGGGCCCACAGCGAGACGGACAGGATTGCGGCGAGCAGGGCTTGTTTCAAGTACATGGTTTCTCCCAAATTACCACGATGATGAATTTAGACGGAAATGGAAGGAGATGGTTTGGGGTTATAGTAGCGGAAATGAAGCAGGGGCTCAAACCGGCCTGAGCTCTGACTCATTTGGATCGGGCTCACACCATCATGCGAGAGGCGGCAGCGGCGTTATTTGGAGCGGGACTCACAGTAGCTGCCTGCTACGCTTCGGGCGCACTGTGGATCGACCGTTTAAGGGTCGCCCTGCGGCGGGACGAACGAATTCCACTGGCATTCGTGCTGGGAGCGGCGTGCCTGCACCTGGCTACATTCGCCGTTCTGGCGTTGCACATCGCGTATTGGCCGGTGGTGGTGGCGGTGCTGGCCGGGACCATCGCCGCCTCGCTTTGGACGGGGGCGTGGACGGGGGCCCACGCGGGAAGCGGCAAGGCAGTGGCGCCGTTAAACAAGAATCTCCGTATAGTGTTCGGCTGCTGCGCAGGAGTTTTCGCCGTCGTCTATCTGGTGAACGCCTGGGCTCCCGAGGGCAGCGCGGATGGCGCGGGCTATCACCTGGGGATCGTAGCGCGCGAACTACGAGCCCATGGGTTCGAACCCATTACCAACGACATGTACGGGATGCTGAGCCAGGGCGTGGAGATGCTGTTCGTTCCGGCCTTCGCCATCGGGCGTCATTCCGCCGCGGCGCTGGTGCACTTTGCATTTACGATCGCCTTGGCTCTGTCGATTCTGGCTTACGGACGCCGCGTCGGGAAACCCTGGGCGGGAGCGGCGGCTGCGCTGCTGACGTTCGCAAGCCCGGTGGTCGGCGCGGATGGATCGGCCGCCTACGTGGACGTGGCCACGGCGGCCATCGTCTTCGCGGTGTTCTACTGGACCGAACTCTGGGATGAACAGCGCACTGAAGAAGGCGGAGGGCGTCTGCTGATCCCGATCGGGCTGCTGGCGGGCTATGCTTACGCCGCCAAGTACACGGCATTTCCCATCGGGATTTACGCACTGGGATTCGTCGCGTGGCGCAGCAGGCGCCTGCGGCCCATGTTGGTAGTAATGGGTTGCGCGCTGATCATGGCAGGTCCGTGGATCGTGCGCAACTGGATCTGGTACCACAATCCGGTGGCGCCGTTCGCCGACTCGATCTTCCGGAATCCCTACATCCATGTGATGTTCGAGCGGGATTATTCGGCATTCCTGCGGAACTATGGAATGCCGAGCCTGCGGCCGCTGGCGCTGGAAGCGACCATGCGCGGAGAATATGTCAGCGGGATCATCGGACCGGTATTCCTGCTGGTTCCCCTGGCGCTGGCCGCGCTGCGATTCCGCGCCGGCCGACGGCTGCTGCTGGCGGGAGCGTTGGTATTTTCGACCTACTTCTTCAACATCGGTGCGCGCTTCTTAATTCCCAGCCTGCCGTTCTTTTCCCTGGCTCTGGGACTGGCATTCGCCGAAGCGGCTCCGTTGCTGGCGGCGCTGATGCTGGTTCACGCCGCGGCTTCCTGGCCTCCGGTCCTGAACCGGTACGTGAATCCGAACTGCTGGAGACTGGTGCGGTTTCCCTACCTGGCGGCGTTGCGGATCACGGCACCGGATGAATTCCTGCGGACTAATGCGCCGGGATACGCTGCCGCCCGAATGATCGACGCCCAGGTGCCGGGCGACGAGCCGGTCTTCAGCATGGACGGGATACTGGATTCCTACACGCGGCACCCGATTCTGGTGTACTATCACTCCGCCAGCAACGAAGTCCTGGCCGATACGATCAACATGGGTTGGAACGCAATCGCGCAGCCGACCCTGGCAAGCGTATTTCGATTTCCGGAACGCAAAACCCGGCGCATGCGCGTGGTGCAGACCGCGCAGGCCGCCTATCCACACCAGTGGAACGTCTACGAGCTGCGCTTTTTTTATCACGGCTCGGAACTTCCACGACGGCCGGACTGGCGGCTACAGGCTTGGCCCAATCCATGGGAGGTGCAGCTGGCGTTCGACAATTCCCTGGCGACGCGCTGGCGATCGGACGAGGTGGCGAGCCCGGGGATGTACCTGGATGTCGATTTCGGGAGGGAAGAAGCGGTGGATGAAGTGCGCCTGGTAGTGTCCGGGGATGCCGAGCTGACTCGGCTGCAACTGGAAGCGATGAATTCGCCCGCAGCGTGGGAAAAGATTGCAGAGCATCCAGCGCTGATGGACCAGGATGTTCCGAAGGAAATCCGGCGGATGGCGATGCAGGAAATGTACGCGCGCGGGATCGATTATTTCTTGATCGCCGATACGAATAATGGCTCGGCGGATTTCGCCAAGGATCCCGAGTCATGGGGTCTGAAGCTGATCGGCCAAGCCGCGGGCGATCGCTTGTATCGGACTATCTGGTGATGCGCCTATATCTGGGCATCGACGGGGGGCAATCCAGTACCACGGCACTGATCGGCGACGAGACCGGCCGCGTGTTGGGCACGGGGACGGCGGGTCCATCGAACCATGCCGCGGCGGGCCAGGGCCGGCGGAAATTTATCGCGGCTATCACCGACAGCCTGACGCAGGCGGCGGCCTCGGCCGGCCTCAGCGAAACGGCGTTCGAGGCGGCTTGTCTGGGCTTGAGCGGGGGTCCCGCCGACAAAGAAACGCTGACCAGGGAAACAATCCGCGCCAAGCGCTATCTAATTACGCATGACGCGCATATTGCGCTGGCAGGGGCGACCGGCGGGCAACCGGGGATCGTTGTGATTGCCGGTACGGGATCCATGGCCTTCGGAAGGAATGCCGCCGGAGTGACCGCTCGGGCGGGTGGCTGGGGGTACATTTTTGGCGACGAAGGCGGCGCGTTCGACCTGGTCCGTCAAGCCCTGCGGGCGATTCTGCGAAACGAGGAAGGGTGGGGTCCGCCCACGGCTTTGCGCGAGGCGCTGCTGGACGCTGTTCTCGAAAAAGGCGCCGGCGGCGCGCGCAATGCCCACCAGCTTCTGCATCGTTTGTACACCGACGAATATCCGCGCGATCGGGTGGCAGGCTGGGCGGCCCTGGTGGATCGGGCAGCGCGCGCGGGAGACGCCGTGGCGCGCGACATCCTGGGATCCGCCGCTCAGGCGCTGGCGACCATGACGGCGGCAGTGCGACGGCAGCTCTTTGAAAAATCCGGGCAGGTCGACATTTGTTATTGCGGCGGTGTGTTCGGCAGCATACCGTTACTCGAAAGATTTCGAATGCTGGTGGAACTGGAGGAAGGAAATCGTGTCTCGGCTCCGCGGCACAGCCCGGCGGAGGGCGCGCTGCTCGAAGCCTATCGGATGTGCGGCGTATCGCCTGAGCGACTAAGGTGAATCTCCGATGACGGTAGGTAATGGGGGGCTGATCAGTAGCCCTAGAGGGGGCTTGACACCATTACGCCCATGATTAGAATAAAGGTAATTTAGCTTTGCTATGCCAGCTTGTGAGCATACGCGCACGGAATTTCTGATGCGCCGGGATGGGGTCGACTACGTGCACTGCGTGGACTGCGGTCAGGTTTTCGAATCCGACGATCTCGAACAGGTTTCCGTATACGACGAAATCGAAGAAGAGCCTCGCCAGAAGAGGGCCTCGTAATCCAATTGCGCTTGGAGCGCGTGACGCGCTCGTGCGATCCTCAAAAGTGATTCTGTGAAGAGCCAAGGTGTGCGATCACAACCGCTGCGGATCGTCTCCCTGGGAGGCGGCACCGGGTTGGCAACGCTGTTACGTGGGCTGAAGCGCTACATTCAGGCGGCCGAAGGTGCGCTGGAGATCACGGCCGTGGTCACCGTAACCGACGACGGCGGCAGCTCCGGCCGGCTGCGGCGCGATTTCGACGTCCTGCCACCGGGCGATATCCGCAACTGCATGGTCGCGCTGTGCCAGGATGAGGCGCTGCTCTCGCGGTTGTTCAACTATCGTTTCACGGGCGGCCGCGGCCTCAAGGGGCACAGCTTCGGAAATCTGTTCCTGATGGCAATGACGCATCTGACGGGCGACTTTGCGCAGGCCGTGAAGCTCTCCTCGGAAGTGCTGGCGGTGCGAGGACGGATCTACCCTTCGACCGCCGCGAACGTGAGACTCAAAGCGACGCTGGTGGGGGGACAGAAGGTAAGCGGGGAGACCCGCATCAGCCGCAGTATCCAGCCCATTCACCGGGTGGAGCTGAGCCCACGGCGGGCCCGGCCGCTGAAGGAAACTCTCGACTCGATCGCCCAGGCCGATCTGATCACGCTGGGGCCGGGATCGCTCTATACCAGTGTGATTCCGCATCTTCTGGTGGAAGGGATTCCGGAAGCCATCGCCGCGTCGCCCGCGGTAACGGCATATTTCTCGAATCTCATGACGCAGCCCGGAGAAACAACGAATATGGACGGCGCCTCGGACCACCTGGCCGCCTTGTTGCGCCACGGTGGACGCCGCAGCCGCCGCCTGATCGACGTGTGCGTGGCGAACACCGGTCCCATTCTGCGGAAGGCGCTGGAGCAATATCGCGCGCGCGAGGCTCGCCCGGTGACGAATGACGTGAGCAAGATCGAAGCGATGGGGGTGAGGGTGGTGGAGGCCGATCTGGTGCGGATCGCGGGACGGCGTGTACAGGAAAAGATCCGGCATGATCCGGGCGCGATCAGCGCCATCGCCATTGAACTGGCGCAAGAGGGGCGCAGGGCGAAGGAGCGGCTGGCTTCATGAGTCAGGATTCCACGAACATGACGGTGGTCATTTTAGCGGCCGGCTTGGGAACACGCATGCGCTCCAAGCGAGCCAAGGTGCTGCATCGCGCGGGAGGCCTGACGCTGGTGGAACATGTCGCGGCCGCGGCGGCTGAACTGGCGCCGCCCGACCGCATTATTGCCGTAACGGGCCACCAGGCCGAGGAAGTGGAAGCCGTTCTGGAGCCATGCGGGATCGGGTTCGTTCGCCAGTCCGGGCAAAAGGGAACAGGGCACGCGCTGGCCGCGTGCAAGGAGAGCCTGGAGAATCTGGACGGGCTGTTGATGGTGCTGTATGGCGACACGCCGCTGCTGTCTCCCGTAACGCTCATGCGGCTGCGCGATTTGCAAAGGGCGTCGGGGGGCGCCGCGACGCTGATCACCACCACGCTCGAAGATCCCACGGGCTACGGCCGGGTGATTCTTAACGGGCGGGGTGACGTGACCGCCATTGTCGAGGAGAAGGCCGCAACCCCGAAACAGAAGGCGATTCAAGTGATCAATTCGGGGATCTATTGTTTTGAGGCCCCGCTGTTGTGGCGGCATATCGCGGAACTGCGGCCCAATCCTGTCTCGGGCGAACTGTATCTGACCGATATGGCCGAGATTCTGACGCATCATGGGCACCGCGTGAGCGCGGTGCATATCGACGATCCGGACGAACTGCTCGGGATCAACACGCGCGTCGAACTGGCGGATGCCGACCGCGTCCTGCGGGAGCGAAAATGCCGCGAGCTGATGCTGGCCGGCGTGACCATCGAACGTCCGGAAACGGTGACCATCGATACGCACGTCCAGATCGGCGTCGACACGGTGGTGGAACCGTTCGCGCGGCTGCTGGGCAGGACCGAGATCGGCGAAGATTGCCGCGTCGGCGCGGGGGCCATTCTGGAATCGGCCGTGCTGGAGGATCGCGTGGTAGTGGGGCCCTACACTTTGGTGGCGAACTCGCGGATTCAGACGGGCGCGCAGGTGGGGCCGTTTGCGCGGCTGCGCATGGATGCCCAGGTGGGGCCGGACGCGCGCGTGGGAAACTTCGTGGAGCTGAAGAAGGCCAAGCTCGGCAAAGGCGCCAAGAGCCAGCATCTGGCATATCTGGGAGACGCCGAGATCGGCGCCGGCTCGAACATCGGCGCGGGCACCATCACTTGCAATTACGACGGCGAGAAGAAACATCGGACTACCATCGGCGAGCGTGCGTTCATCGGCAGCAATTCGACGCTAGTGGCGCCGGTCGAGATCGGCGCGGATAGCTATGTGGGCGCCGGCAGCGTGATCACGGATGCGGTTCCGCCGGGAGCGCTGGCGCTGGGGCGCGGCCGGCAGGTGGTGAAGCCGGGCTGGAAGAAGAAAAAAAGCCGCGAATGAATGCGACCTCTATTTTTGCTTTTTGGAGGCGGGGCGCACGATCACTAAAATCGCCGTGTCGCTGTCATCGCCTGAAGCGTAGCGCACGGTGATGCGCGCCCGCACGCGCAGACGTCCGCCTTCGACCTTGGTCTCCGCATTTATTTTGAACACGCGATTTTCAGACTTGCCTTGAAGAACGCGCGAAACCTTCAGGTGATCCGGAGCGTTTTCGACCAGCGTGCCGGTGAAGTAATTGTCTTTGTCCTTGTCCTGGTCGTCCTGCTGCGCAGTCACGCACGTAGCGCTAATCGCGAAGCCCAGAACCATCAGCACAAGTGGACCAAGAAACTTCATCCGCACACTTCAGGATAATCAATATCCGCAAGCTCGCAAATGAAGGAACTTTCACTTCATAAAACCAGAACGGGATGGTACAGGTGCGGCATGCGAGCTTCGCCGATGGCCACCAATTGGCCTTCCGCATTCACGGCTTTGACGAAGCGTCCGCCAGGCTTGACGAGAAACGGGGATGTGCGGAAATCGCGGCCGTTGCGAATTTGTCCGGCGGTGAGCGCGTCTACCATTTCCGCGGGGAATTCCGGGAGAAGCTGGGCCGCGGGAATCAGCGCGTCCTCAAAATGGCCGGCCTCGGCCAGCGCCCCGAGCTGTTCCAGAGTGCGCGCCGCCTCGATTTTGAAATCGCCCGACGCAAGACGACGAAGCGATTTGAGAAATGCCCCGCAGCCCAGCGCCTGGCCGGCCTCGTGAGCGATGCTGCGCAGATAGGTTCCCGCCGAGCAGTGCACGCGAACCTCGGCTTCCGAGCCTTCCATGCGAAGCACGTCGAGCGCGTAGACTTCGACATTCACAGCCTTGAGTTCGACCGTCTGCTGCTTGCGGGCCATCTCATACGCGGGGCGGCCGGAGATCTTCTTGGCCGAGACCTGCGGCGGAACCTGGGCGAAGGGGCCGCGAAATTTCTGGAGCGCGGCTTCCAGTTGTTCACGATCGAGGACGATGCCTTGCGCGGTCGACGTGGGCTGGCCATCAGCGTCGTAACTGTCCGTGGAATAGCCGAAATGGATGACGCCTTCGTAAACCTTGTCGTTGCGCGTGTAGAACTGGGCTAAGCGCGTGGCGCGCCCGATGACCAGCGGCAAAACACCCGTCGCGGCGGGGTCGAGAGTGCCCAGGTGCCCGACTTTCTTCGTCCCCGCAAACCGGCGAACCTTGTTGACGACGTCGTGCGAGGTCCAGCCGGAGGGCTTGTCGACTACAACAGCTCCATCCACCTAGCCAATGTAACAGGTGCCTGGTCAGCCGCCGGCTTTAGCGGCTTGGGTGATCGGCTTGTAGCCGCAGGTGGCGGCTTTCTTCATGGCTTCCAGGCCTTCCGCTGACGACAGCAGAGGCGTGGTGCGCACGGCGCGGCATGCGCCGCCGGCGGCTACGGCCATGGAAAACGCCGCGGCGCTGACGCTGTCCGGCATGTCGACCACGCCGATAATGTCGTAATCGCCGAAGGACAGCCAAAAGCGCTCGACGCGTCCGCCGAGATTTTCGACCGGAGTCTTGATGGCCGCGGAACGGTCCTGCGGGTTGTGAATCATCGCCGACCACGCTTCAGGAGTGTAACCGACTTGCAGTAAATAGGACGCCATAGGGTCCTCCTTTTCGCCAGCCAAGTCTACACCTGCGAGGCGGTCAACACAATCCTGCTATAGGAATCGGGATTCGCCGGATCGTACAACCCGTTGGTCATGGCGAAGATCAAGAGTGGCAGCTGCCCCTCGTTCCGGACAGCATGCGCGGCCAGGGGTTGGATTTCGACGGCGACCGTGCCGGCTCCGTGGAACGTTCGGATTTCAGCAGCAGTTCCTTCACCCTGGTCCCAGGCCAGTGTCCACGCATCCTCGAACCGAACAACCAGAACCTCTTTTCGCAAGCGGTGGAAATGATTTCCGCGGATGTGACCCGGCAAAGTTGTGCTGAAGTGAACGTCCTTGATGGGACCCAGGAAGGAAAACTGCCGACTCTGGAGAGTGTAACTGGACCCACGTTGGTCCCCGAGATCGTCGAGGGGGAGGATACACACCATCTCCGCTATTATGAAGCCATGCGGGACCTCCAGTATCCAATTGGACGGTTCTCGTTCCCGGACGCCACCACCGCGGAGCAGCGCCAAACATGGATTCGCGAGATTGGCCGCGCGCCCCAGGAACTTCGCGCCGCAGTCGCGGATTTAACGCCTGAACAGCTTGACACACCCTACCGTCCCGGCGGCTGGACGGGTCGCCAGGTGGTGCATCATGTGCCCGACAGCCACGTGAACGCGTTCGTCCGGTTCAAACTCGCGCTGACCGAAGACCAGCCTACGATCAAACCGTACGATGAGGCGCGCTGGGCTGTGCTGGCCGACGCTGCCCTGCCCGTGGCGCCTTCGCTCGATCTGCTCGAAGCCTTACATATCCGTTGGGTGCGGCTGCTGGAATCGATGAACGAACTCGACTACCGGCGCACGTTCGCGCATCCCGAGTCCGGCGTCTGGCGGCTGGATCAATGCCTGGCGCAGTACGCCTGGCATGGGCGGCATCACACGGCGCACATAATGTCTTTGGGCCATAACACCCGATAGACTAGCTTCGGAGGAGCATCCATGCGAAAATTTTTCGCCGCGATCATTTTAGTGACATCCTGCGGAGCCCTGCGCGCGGATTTCAGCTATCAGGAAACCACCCAGATGACCGGCGGAGCGCTGGTGAGCATCCTGCGGCTGGGTGGCCCGTTCACCCGCAAAGCTCGCGAGCCGATCGTATCCACGGTGCTGATCAAGGGCAACCGCATGGCGACGCTGGGCAAAGAGAACTCCACTATCATCGACCTGGACAAGGAGACCATTACCGAAATCAATCTTTCGAAGAAAAACTATTCGGTGATCACGTTCGCGCAGATGCGGCAGGCTATGGACGAGGCGGTGGCCAAGGCGCAAGCTCAGCAGCAGAAGAAGCAGCCCAAAGATGAGCCAAAAGCCAACGTGGAGGCGAAGTTCAAAGTTTCCGCCAAGGCCACCGGGAAAACCAAGAGCGTGGAAGGTCTGAATGCCAAGCAAATGGTGATCACCATGGATCTGGAAGCCACCGACAAGGATTCCGGCAATTCGGGCAGCATGACCGTGATCGACGACGCCTGGATGGCGAATGTCCCGGGCTACGAACAGGTGAAGGCGTTCCGTCAGAAGATGGCGCAGAAGATGGCGCGCGAGTTCCAGCCGGAGCTTTCGCGCATGGCGATGGCTGATCCGCGCATGATGCAGGGCCTGTCGGAATCCGCCAAGGAGTTGTCGAAGGTATCCGGCGTTCCCGTGGAAACGATCATGAAGATGGGAAGCGGGATCACGGTCGACACCACCGATTCCGGCCAGAAAGGCCCCAGCGTACGGGATGCGATCACCGGGAGCCTGCCGTTCGGACGCAAAAAGAAGAACGACGATCCGCCGCCCGATCCGAAAAACGACCAGAAGCAGGACGGCGCGGCGCTCCTGCTCGAGATGACCACCGATATGAGCGATTTTTCCACCGCCGCAGTCGACGCCTCCAAGTTCGATGTGCCGTCCGGATTCAAGCAGGTCGACTCGGATTTAGTCAAGCGATCGCGGTAAGCGTCGCCCCCAGAAGGTCCCTGCCCATCCACGATTGACGCTTGACAGGTAGATCATCTAGTGGAATAATCCAGGCATGCCCAGCCGCAAATCTCCGCTGCAAAGCGAAATGGTGCAAGGGACTCTGGATATGTTGATCCTGCAAACGCTGGTCTTGGGTCCGGCCCACGGCCATACCATCGCGCATGCAATCGAACGGGGCTCCGAGGAAGTTCTCCAGATCGAGCATGGGTCGCTCTACCCGGCCCTGCATCGCGTGGAAGAACGGGGTTGGATCGCGTCTTTCTGGGGCACCTCGGAGAACAACCGCAAAGCGAAGTATTACCGGCTGACTCCGGCGGGGCGAAAACAGCTGATCGCGCAGACCACGCGCTGGGAGCAGGTGGTCCGCGCGATTGGCCGCATCCTGAAACCGGTTTCGGAGTAAACGAATGAGCTGGCGACGCTATCTGCGGCGGGCGAAGTGGGATCGCGAGCGGCACGAAGAAATCGAGTCCTACGTGCAGATCGAGACCGACGCCAACATCGCCCGGGGGATGCCGCTGGAAGAAGCTCGCCACGCTGCCCGCAAAAAGTTTGGGAATCCCACTCTGATTCGAGAGGAGATTTATCGCATGAACACCATCGGCTTTCTCGACTCGCTCGGTCGCGATCTCCGCTACGCGCTGCGGACCCTGCGCCACAACCCGATGTTCACGCTGATCGCGGTGCTGACGCTCGCGATCGGTATCGGCGCGAACACGGCCATCTTCAGCGTCGTGAACGGCGTGCTGATCAAGCCTCTTCCGTATCCTCACTCTGACGCTTTGGTCGGAGTTTGGCACTCGGCCGTTCTCCAGGGCGCACCCTTCAGCAACCTGAATTTGTCGTCTGAGATGTATGCCACCTACCTGGATCACAACCAGACCTTCCTGGAATTCGGCGCCTGGAGCAACGGGGCAGCGAGCATTACGGGGATGGGAGATCCCGAACAGGTGCGGACACTGGCGGTTACCCAGGGAGTCCTCCCGGCGCTGGGTGTGCAAGCGGCTCTGGGGCGCTGGTTCTCGCAGGACGACGACACACCGGGGACGCCCGAAACAGTCGTTTTGACCTACGGGTACTGGCAGCGCCGGTTCGGCGGAGATAAAGCGGTGATCGGCCGAGCCATCACGGTCGACTTACGGCCTCGGGAAGTGATCGGCGTGATGCCCAAAAGTTTCCGGTTCCTTAACGTCGCCCCGGACGTAATCCTGCCGCTGCGTTTCGAGCGTAGTCGGCTGTCACCCGATGACTTCAGCTTCCAGGGCATCGCCAGGCTTAAACCTGGCGTGACACTCGCCCAAGCGAATGCCGATGTGGCCCGCATGCTGCCGATCTGGACCAGGACGTACGGATTGAGCCCAAAGCTCTTGGAGGTGTCCAAGATGGGTCCGGCTCTCCGGCCCCTTAAGCAGGATGTGGTCGGCGATGTGGGCAAAGTGCTGTGGGTGCTGATGGGAACCATCGGCATCGTGTTGCTGATCGCCTGCGCCAACGTGGCGAATCTGATGCTGATGCGGGCGGAGGGACGGCAGCAGGAATTAGCGATCCGCGCGGCGCTGGGTGCGGGCTGGGGCCGAATCGCGCGCGAACTTTTTGTCGAGAGCATAACGCTCGGTGTGTTAGGCGGCGCGCTGGGATTGGGAATCGCATATGGTGGCCTCAGGCTTCTTGTGTCGATGAGTCCAGCGAACCTGCCTCGGCTTCCCGAAATCTCAATCGACCTCCTGGTAATGACATTCACCGTGGCCGTCTCCTTGCTATCGGGTCTGCTGTTCGGAATCATACCGGTGATAAAGTACGCAGGACCACAAATCGCGACGGCCCTCCGTGGCGGCGGGCGCAGTTTGAGCCAGAGCCGCGAACGGCATCGCTCTCAGAACATGCTCGTGGTGGTGCAGGTGGCACTGGCGCTGGTGCTGCTGGTGGGCTCGGGCCTCATGATTCGCAGCTTCCAAGCCCTGCGGAACGTCCAGCCTGGATTCACGAGACCCGAGCAAATCCAGACGGTGCGAATCTCGATTCCAGAGGTGCAGGTGGCGGAACCAGAACGTGTCACCCGGATGCAGAACGAAATCCTTGACAAGATCGCCGCGATTCCTGGCGTCGCTTCGGCCGCGTTCGCGTCTGCGCTGCCCATGGAGGTGGACTTCCGGAACGTCAACGCCGTTTCTGCCGAAGGCAAGAACGAGGAGGAGCGGCTTCCACCAATCCGGCGCTCTAAGTTCGTTTCGCCCGGCCTGTTCAAGACGCAGGGGACGCCAATCATCGCGGGGCGGGATTTCACCTGGACCGAGATCTATGGCGACCAACGCGTCGCGGTGATTTCTGAAAACATGGCACACGAGACATGGGGCGAGCCGTCCGCAGCACTGGGGAAGCGAATTCGCGTGGGAACCGCCGCCCCGTGGTACCAGATTATCGGCGTTGTGGGTGACGTCTACGAGGATGGTGTTCACCAGAAGGCGCCGGGCTGCGTGTATTGGCCCGCGGGTACACGTTCGATCGTGTTTGCGATCCGCAGTGACCGGACCGGGACCGAGAGCTTTCTGAACCAGATCCGCGAGGCCGTGTGGGCGGTAAACGCCAATCTTCCGCTGGCCCAAGTGCGCACGCTGGGCGAAGTCTACAATCAGTCCATGGCCCGAACCTCCTTCACTCTGGTGATGCTGGCGATCGCCGGCGCGATGGCGCTGGTGCTCGGCATCATCGGTATCTACGGCGTGCTCTCCTACGCTGTGTCGCAGCGGCGGCGCGAAATCGGGATTCGTCTTGCGCTGGGGGCGCAACCGGGCGAGCTGAAACGCATGTTCGTGCGCCACGGCCTGGTTCTTGCGGGAATCGGTGTGGCGATCGGCTTGGGCGCGGCCGCCGCGCTGACGCGCCTCATGTCCTCGCTCCTATTCGGAATCAAACCCGTCGATCCACTCACTTACGCCGCGGGGGCGCTGATTCTAGGGCTCGCCGCGGTGCTTGCCAGCTATCTTCCCGCCCGCCGAGCTTCGGCCGTCGATCCTGTGGAAGCCCTGAAGGCGGAATAAGACAGGCAGATTTTACTTGCTTTCAGCAATTTTCCGTGCTAACGTCAGGTAGCTTTTGAAATCCAGCACCTCGCTTGAACCCTTCAATTAGAAACCTCCGATCATAGGCACCCTCAATCGCGTCCGGACTTCCATCGCTACAAACAAACGTTAGAAAAGAGAACAACATGAAAGAAACAGGAACAGTAAAGTGGTTCAACGCCGCCAAGGGTTTTGGATTTTTGGCGCGTGAGAATGGCGAAGATGTCTTCGTGCATTTTTCGGGAATTGAAGCCTCCGGCTACCGGTCACTCGACGAGGGCGCCAAAGTCACCTTTGTCGTGAAGAGCGGGCCCAAGGGCTTGCAGGCCGAGCAAGTCAACCTGGCTTAAGCGGCAACCCTAGATGTCCAAGTCGCACGGCGATAAAGCACGCTTTCACAGGCTTCGCAAACAGAGCATTGCCCGGCGTCTTAAGGCCCGGGAACTGCGGAAACAACTGGCGTTAGCTCGACCCACGCCAGCCACGCCGTAACCGGCGGACCCCATACCTCTTATTTCTTTGCGGCTCAGTATTCTGCGGCGATTGTTTGCAGCAGTTTACTGGGCCGCAGTCATTTCGGCGTAATATCGCACCTATTCCCTCTCCGTAGTCCTGACGATATTAAGAGGTATGCTACTTTGGCGCGATGACTTCTCCTCCCTCAGCCTCGAAGAGGTTTTGAGATACCAGCTGGAAAACCGGGCCTGGAGCAAGGAACTCCGGTTTCGGAGCAATGCACTGGTGAACCGGCGGCTGGCGAACGAAATCACCCAGGACGATTATTTAACCAATCGCAAGCTCACGCGCCAGGACGCCGAAGAGTGCCAGCGCAGGGCCGCCATACTGGATTCCCAGATCGCGCGATCCAGCGTGAGACCGCTGCTTCACGCGAGTTGAAGCCTTTCCACGATATTGCGTGCGGCACCCATACCTGCGATACTGGAAGCACCTCGATCCGAGAGCTTCGTCGTATTCTTAACCGCTGGGCGTCCCTCTTTTTTCAAGGTAGAACAGGCGCCTTTCATGCGTGACAAATCTTACAGAATGACCATTGGAGCCTCTGCTTGAGTGGGCAGCCAGGTAAAGCGGCCGACGGAAAACCGAAAGTAGCGGATCCGGCGAACGTGGCCGCGAACCTCCGCGATCTCACCGTACATCTTCACCGGGGCAATGCTGCCGAGGCGAAAACGATCGCTGCACAGGCAGCGGAACAGCTTCAGGAAATCATCCAGGCGGGCGACGAGTCCGAAAGCGTCCTGATCGCACGCGCGCAGCAGACCATGTTCGCGATTGAAGAAGTCCGCATCATGTTAGCGCAGGATGACGTGAACGGCGCGCTGGCCGCGGCTCGCGACGCCGCCAAAGAGTGGCGCCAGCAACTCGCGAAATCCAAATAAGCACGCCGGCAGAACCGCGCCGGCCGGTTTCACCCACGCATCCCGTCCACAGGGGATACTCGTAACCAATCCGGATGGAGTTCGTCCCTTCATGAGAGAGGCTTCATTTTTTGGAAGCCAACCCCATGAAATGAAACATCTCCCAGCCGCCCTAAGAATCGCATTCAAAGCCTTGCGGACGAATAAAATGCGCTCCGCGCTCACCATGCTGGGAATGGTGGTGGGCGTAGGCGCGGTGATCGCCATGGTGGCGGTGGGGCAGGGCGCTAGCGAGCGCGTACAGAACCAGATCGAATCCCTGGGCAGCAATCTGATCGTCATCCAGCCCGGCTTTAACAGGACGGGCGGAGTACGCAACGGATGGGGAAACGGCGTGACCCTGACGCGGGAGGATTCCGACGCCATCGCGGCCCAGTTACCGACCGTAACGCGCGCGGCCGCTTCGGTGCGGGGCAACGCGCAGATCGTCTATGGCGGAAACAACTGGTTCACCCGGATCGAAGGCGTCACAAAGGACTATCTTTCAGTTCGCAACTATGAAGTAAACCGGGGGGATGCCTTGACAGAGGCGGACGATCAACTCGCCAGGAAAGTCGCGCTGGTAGGCCAGACCGTGGTGGATCAAGTGTTCGGCGGCGCGAACCCGGTAGGACTCATGCTGCGCATCAACAACGTACCGTTCACTGTGGTGGGCACCTTGAAGCCTAAGGGCCAGTCGCCCAGCGGCGAGGATCAGGACGACACCATAATGGTGCCGCTGACAACCGCGAAGAGGAAGCTGCTGGGCAGGAATTGGGCCAACGCCAAGAGCGTGCGGAACATATATGTTCAGGCCCGCTCGGCCGAAGCAACGCCGGTCGCGGAACAGCAGATTACAGACCTGCTGCGCGAGCGTCACAAACTTCGGCCGGACCAGGACAACGATTTCCAGGTTCGCAATCTGACTTCGGGGTTCGAAGCGCAGGAGGAATCGACGGCGGTGATGTCGCTGCTGCTGGCCTCCATCGCGTCGGTATCGCTGTTCGTAGGCGGCGTGGGGATCATGAACATCATGCTGGTCTCGGTGACGGAGCGCACCAAGGAGATTGGCCTGCGGCAAGCGGTGGGAGCCAAAACGAAGCACATTCTTTCGCAATTCCTGGTGGAGGCGATGACGCTATCGATCCTGGGCGGCTTATTGGGGATTGGTCTGGGGATTGTCGCCAGCCATGTGATTTCGCGCGTGGCAGGCTGGCAGACTCTGGTCAGCATCAGCGCCATTCTGGGCGCGTTCGTGTTTTCCGCGTTCGTGGGAATTTTCTTTGGCTACTATCCGGCTAGGAAAGCGGCGAATCTGGATCCGATCGAGGCCCTCCGCTACGAATAGCGGCCGCACAAAGCGCAAAGGGCGCGGCGCGCACCCGGCAAGAAGTTACAGCAACGAATCGCGCCGCACTCCGTTTTGCGCGTCTAACAAGTTGCCTACTGCGCCTGATAGCGCCGCGCGAAGCTGTCCAAACCAATTTCAGAGACAATGTTGCGGGCCTTCTGGTAGGCTTCCGCATCGGGGAATGGTCCGATCAAGACGCGAAACGATTTTGGCCCCGGGCCCGGCGCCACGAACGAATCGAGTGCGTGTTTTCGGAGGCCTTCGGCAAGAAGTATCGCGACGCCTTTCTCCACGGCGCCTACCTGAATGTAAATCGCTTGCGGGTTGGGGGTCGCAAAAATCGGTCCTTCCGCGGTTATGGGGACGAACGACGACGCCGCTTCGCGCACGATGGTGGCTTCGAGCATGGGAGCCGGGGCGGGAGCCGGAGGCTGCTCGATCTGGATCTCCGCGGCCGCGGGTTCCTCGCGGGCTAAGATCGCTTTCCCGGCCAGGTAGGAGCCTCCCGAACACACCGCTACCACTACCAGCCCGAGAAACAGCAACGCGGCCATTTGCCGGCGGCCCACCACCAGCTCGAAATCTTCCTTTGGCCCGTCCTCGGACAGGAGAGGCTCGTCCAAGGCAAAAATCCGCTGCATCACACTCGTTCTATCGGCGGGCAATGCGGTTTTCCGTAGTTTTCTGGGCAGGGGCGAGGCATGTCTCGCCCGCTACAGATTTCGTTTCAAGTGGTTGACGATGTGATATCCAGCCATGAACTTGAACGGAGTCTGGCCCAGGCTGTAGTGCCCGCAGGGCATGGCGACCACGCGATGTTCGAAACCCAGTTCGCGGGCTTTGGCGATCACCTGCTCGGAAAACCGGGTGGGGAAAGTGGTGTCGTAACGGGCATAGAGGAATAGCGGCTTCTTGCCCAACCGCGCATATCGCTCCACGTAATTCGGCGGGCTGATCACATCCCAGGCGTCGCGCAGTTGTTCGAGAGTTACGTTCGATTCCAGCCCCTGGCGGATATGCTGGGTCGACAGCCCTTCCCAGACCACATCGGCGAAATAGGTGGAGCAGTGAGCAAAGACGTTCACCTTGAGCCGCGCGTCGTGCACGCTGGCCAAGTACGCATAGCAGGAGCCCAGGCTGGTGCCTACGATGCCGATACTCTCGAAGCCCTGACTCTCCAGCCAATCGACGCAGCATCGCGTGTCGATCACCGCCTGCCGGGTGGCGTCCACTGTGCGGCCGAGGTTCGAAGAAACGGCATAATCGGCGCGTTCGAGCTCGGCCGGCATGCGGAAATCGTGATAGGGCAGGCTGACCCGCAGAGCGTTAATCCCGAACTTCGCCATCCCGGCACAGAGGGCCCCGTGCTGGGCAGCCGAGGCGTTCCAATGCGGGAGCACCACGGCGGCCACCCTACGTCGTCCAGGCTTGGGAGCGGCCGGGAACCATTGCCCGTGAACTGTGTTGTTTTCCGGATAGGGCGTTTTCACCGGGCTGGTGAAGCGCAGGCGGCTGCCATCCAGAACGAAATCGGTGGGCTTCCGGTAGCCGAAAAATTCGTCGCTGTCGGCCAGCGCGGCCTGATTCAGAAGTTTGAGGTATCCATGCGGATCGTGCCCGTTCCGTGGAAGACGCGTGGCAGCAGGCCATTGCCGGGTCCATTCCAGGCCCCATTCGAAGGGCCGGACCACGCGGTTAGTGGAAACGGAGTTCAGCCGCGCGTCCCAATCATACATCCAGCGGGCGTAGAGGCTGCTCATGCGGGTCCATTATCAAGTTAGCAGGCCCCCGAGGAAGGATAAAGGAAATCGGGCCGAAGGGGCGAAATCGCAGTCGGATGGAAAAAAACCCGTGCCGGAATCCATATCCGGCGCGGGTAAGGAGAAAGAGAGATTAGGAACGAAAAGCTCGAAAAATTACCCCGCCATCTTAGCGAGTGTGGCAGCGGGAGCTGTCCCCGCCGATTGGGTACGAAACTCGTATTGCTGAATTTCCATGGCGGCCAGCCCGTTCTCAAAGCGCACAATACGCCCGCGGGCGACCAGCTTAAGAGCGCATTTGTTATTGAGCTGAGCGGGCCAGCTGATGGCCAACTCGATACGGCGGCCGGGCCGCAGGATCTGAGGAGCGGTAAACAGGATGCCAGAGCTTGACATATTTACCGTCTTGCCCTCGCCGGCCTCTTCACCGCCGCGCTTATTTAGTGCGCGATAGCGGACTTCGCGTTCGATCGCGAACCGGTCAGAACGCCGGTGGTCGGATTTTTGAGTTTGCTCTGGACCCACGCTTTCACCTCGTCTCTACAGTTAGAAGTTTCCGACGTCGGCAGCGTTGCAGCAATAGCTGTCTAGGGCCATTCCTGTAGGTACCTAGGTACCAACAGTCTCACCACCGAGTGACTAGAACTGGCTGGGCGACAGGATCTTAGTCGTTTACTTTCAACGACCTTTCTCTTGGGGATCGGAGCCGGAATGGGACGTATCCCCCAGAGCACGACGCGCGCGAATCTCCGCCAGACGCTGAGAAATTCTCTGTTCGACGCCGCGGTCCGTCGGTTCATAGAAGACTATTTCGCGTAAACTGTCGGGCAAACAGCTCATGGTATTCAGCGCGTCTTCGAACTGGTGGGCGTGCTGGTAGCCTTGGCTGTATCCCCATTCCTTCATGGCCCGGGTGGGCGCGTTGCGAAGCTGCATCGGAACCGGCTCTGCAGTCGTGTTTTCGACCGTTTCCATGGCCCGGTTCAGGGCTTTGTACGCAGCGTCCGACTTGGGGGCGATGGCCAAATACAGGGCAATCTGGGCTAGGGCCTGATCGCCCTCCGGTATGCCCAGGAAATGGACGGCCTGTTGGGCGGAGATGGCCTGCTCCAGGGCGCGGGGGTCCGCCAGGCCGATGTCTTCAATAGCCATGCGCACCAAGCGGCGAGCCAGGTACATCCGGTCTTCCCCGCCCTGCAGCATGCGCGCCAGCCAGTACAGCGCGGCGTCGGGGTCCGACGACCGGACACTTTTGTGCAGCGCCGAAATCAGATTGAAGTGCTCTTCGCCGGACTTGTCGTAGAGCAGCACCTTGCGCTCGATCACCGATTCAACCGCCTCGCGATCCAGGGCTCCTTCGCGGGCCACGCCGGCGGCCGATTCCAGGATGTTGTAAGCGGTGCGAGCGTCGCCGTTGGCGTAGATCGCGATTTGCTCCAGAAGGTCGCGCGGCGCGGCCAGCTCCAGCTCCGTCAGACCGCGTTCCAGGAGCGTGACGATTTCCTCCATCGAAAGCGCGCGCAGGGCGTACACCTTGGAGCGCGAAAGCAGCGCAGAGACCACTTCGAAAGACGGATTTTCGGTGGTGGCGCCGATCAGGATGATATCGCCCTTCTCCACGTAGGGCAGGAACGCATCCTGCTGGGCTTTGTTGAAGCGATGGATTTCATCGACGAAGACCACGGTCTTGCGGCCAGCGCGGCGCAGACGCTCCGCATCCAGCATTACGGCCTTGATTTCTTTAATACCGCTCAGCACCGCACTGAAGGGCACGAACTCACAGCGGGTCATGCGGGCGACCAGGCGCGCCAGGGTGGTCTTGCCGGTGCCGGGAGGCCCCCACAGGATCATCGATTGCAGCTGGTCGCGTTCGATCTGCGTGCGCAGAGGCTTGCCGGGGCCGAGGATGTGCTGTTGGCCGACGAAGTCTTCCAGGCGCTCGGGCCGCATGCGCTCAGCCAGGGGACGTTTCGCGTCGACTGCCGGAGAAAGGGGAGCACTGTCGAACAAGCTCATGGAAGTTGTCTTTGGCGGCGTGCTTCGTACAGTAAGATGCCGGCCGCAACGGCCGCGTTCAAGGATTCGACGGAGACGGTCGGGATCTTCACGCCGGTGGCGCGCCTGGTAAGCTCGGGCCGCACGCCGCTTCCTTCAGCTCCGATGATGATGCCGCAGGGAGCCGCAAAGCGGGCCTCGGCTACGGAAAGCTTTGCTCGCGGATCTGCCGCGTAGAGCTCGAGCCCGCTCGGGATTTCCGTAACCATGGGGAGCCGAAAGGCCGAGCCCGCCGAAGCCCGCAGGCACTTGGGATTGGATGGGCTCACCGTGCCCTTGAGGAACACCGCGCCGGTTGCTCCGAAGGCCTCGGCGGTCCGCAGGATGGCTCCGGCGTTCCCGGGATCCTGCACTCCATCCAGGATCACCACCAGCGGAGTGCCTCGCATGAGGTCGTCGGCGGTCCATTGCGGCAAGCGAACCAGGGCGAGAACTCCCTGCGGCGATTCGGTGGATGCCAACTTGTTGAACAGCCCGTCCAGCACCCGGACCACGCGGGCTGAACCTGCGCCGCCAATTTCCGGCGCCGATTCCGCCAGAATCACGGCCTGAATCTCTATCCCACTGCGCAGGGCTTCGTCTAATAAGCGAGGTCCCTCGGCCAAAACCACACGGTCTTCGCTGGGCGCGCCACCAGCCGCCAGACGGCGGACCTCCTTGAGCAGGGGGTTCTTATCGCTGATGAGGGTTTCGACCACGTTTTTAAAGCAGGCCTACAATAGATCTGAGCATATCGTATGAATCGGGTGCTGCTCAGAGTCGGACTGGGCGCGGCCGCCGTGGGGACCATTGCCGCAGGGATTGGCCTGATCAGCGTGGCGCGCGAAATCAGCCGCCAGTCGCGTGTGGATGAGGCCCGGCCAGCCGACGTCATCGTGGTCCTGGGTGCGGCCGAATACCGCGGACGGCCTTCGCCGGTTCTGGAAGCGCGCCTGAATCACGCCCTGTTTCTGTACCTGCGCAGCTTAGCTCCGCGGATTCTGACCACCGGGGGCGCGGGCGGCGATCCTTCCTTTACGGAAGGCGGCGTGGCGCAGGCTTACCTGAGTCAGCATGGGGTGCCCGCGGAAGCCATCCTGGTGGAATCGGAAGGCGAGAGCACCGTTCACAGCATCGCGGCGGCGGCCGAGATCATGCGGCGCATGAATCTGAAGTCCTGCATCGTGGTCAGCGACGGGTATCATATCTACCGCGTCAAGAAGCTGCTGGAGAATCAGGGCATGAAGGTGTACGGTTCGCCGCGTCCCGAGGATCGGGTGCCATTGGAACCGGCTACCTGGAAGCAGGAATGGTTGTACGTTCGGCAGGCGGTGGCCTATGGTTTGTGGAGAGTGGGTATCCCGATCTGAGCCTGTGGGGAGAATGACGAACCGGTCTCGAAGTTCCGGATGCCCGGCCACTCGTTCACGACGGCGGTGATGCCGTTTTTTAGCCTTCCGCTAAAGTAAGCGTGGAGTCGGCTTTCGACTCTCCCCAGGGCTCCGTCGAATTACGATACTCTTCCACCATCGCTCCTAGTTGAATGATAGGGCCAGCTTCTGAATAGTCGTTAACCAGCGCTGGTACCCGGCCGGCACCGCTGATACTGTATTCATCGACATTGACCGATCGAAGTAATCTCAACATCTGTTCTGGATCGACCGGTTTGCCGGTGAGGAATCCTTGAACCTGATCGCAGTTCTCGGCCGTGAGCAGACGAAGCTGGTCGTGTCTTTCAACGCCTTCGGCAATCACCGAGATGCCCAGATTGTGAGCGAGCGAGATGAGGCCCTTCACGATGACCGCAGCCTTCTTGTTGGTGGAAATATCCGACACAAAACAACGATCCATCTTCAGCGTTTGGAAATTGAAGCGCCGCAGGTAGTTCAGCGATGAATAACCTGTCCCGAAGTCATCAATCGATGTCCCGATGCCCAATGTGTCCAGCAATTCGAGTGTTCCCGGCGCCTTCTCATATGTGTCCATCAGCGCGGATTCGGTTAGCTCCAGATTCAGCCATCGTGGAGCGAGCCTGGTTTCGTCCAGAACGGTGACGACTCTTTGAATGAAGTCTGCTTCCTGTAACTGCTTCGCTGACACATTCACCGCTATCTGAACCGGTGGAATACCAGCTCTCTGCCAGGCGCTGCTCTGCGCACACGCCGTCCGAAGTACCCATTCGCCGATATCGTGAATCAGCCCGGTTTCTTCCGCCAGCGGTATGAAATTGCTCGGACTCAGCAATAAGTTCTCGGACTGCCAGCGAATGAGGGCTTCCACCCCAAGGATTCTTCCGGACTGAATGTTGAAGTAGGGCTGGTAATGGAGGAGGAACTCTTTCTGCTTTAAGGCACGCGCCAGCTCACTTTGCCGGCTGGACGACTTGCTGGATTGCGCTCTCATTCGTTCGTGAAACAATTCCGGGCGGCCTTTTCTCTGCGTCTTGGATTGATACATGGCCAAGTCCGCAAGGCGCACCAGATCTTCAGTGGTATCGAATTGTTCGCGGCTGAGAGCGATACCGATGCTGGCGCCACTCATCACCTCCGCGCCATCAATCTCGAATGGGGAGGCCAGGGCGTCGCTGATTCGCGCTCCCACACTTAATGCCTCTTCCGGGTCCCTCACGCAATCGAGCAGAATCACAAACTCATCGCCGCCCAACCGGGCGACCATATCGGAAGGGCCCACGCAATTCTGCAACCGACGGCCAACGCAGGTGAGAAGCTGATCTCCAACCTGGTGCCCCAAGGTGTCGTTGATGGTCTTGAACCGGTCCAGATCCAGAAACATCACGGCGAACAATCGGGCCGCGTAGCCTTCCTGGCGCTTCTGTTCGACAGCGGTATCCAGGCGGCCCATGAAGAAATGGCGATTGGGCAAGCCCGTCAGTTTGTCATGAAATGCGGCATCCAGCAGTTGCCGTTCCACGGGGATGAGGGCGGTAATATCGCTGTGCGATCCGGCGAGTCCCAAGGCCTTCCCTGCGCTGTTGCGGGTAGCCGTGGCCCGAGCCGAAACCCAAAAATAGGACCCGTCCTTACGCCGCATGCGATGCTCATACCGGAATTGTTCGGTTTCGCCCTCTAGATGCGCCGCTATCCTGGTTTGGAGTTCCGCCCAATAGCCCGGATGAACGCGGCTAAACCACTCGTTGAGATCCCTGGAAAGCTCCCCGGCTTCGAATCCCAAGAGCGTCTCCCATCCGGGAGAGAACCAGAAAGTATTGGCTTTGAGATCCCAGTACCAGAGTCCATCCTGAGTTCCCTGGACGGCCAGCGCGATATGGCTGGCGGCCTGGTGTAGTTGCCGCTCTCGCTCGATGGTTTCCTGTTGAGCCTTCACCAGCATCTGTTTAGCTCTGTACTGCTGCCGGTTGCGAAGGTAAGCCGCCGTGAGTACGAGCGACACCACGGTCATTAGTACCAGCGCAAGTGCCGTGGCCATAGTCATAGTAAACACGGCTACACGCGCAGCATCCATGGTCCGCGAGTCTCATTCCTTGTCAGGTGATTCCCGTACGGTGAGGGCGGTGTCCGGCCACTTCTTAGTGTCTAACTCTTAGGTTGGTCCCCTTTCCGGAGAAAATTGGATGCTTATCCGGGTTACCCGCTTGATTGAGGCGCTGCCGCTCTTATAAGGTTGAGCTGGAGGCCGCCCTGGAAGTCCATCTGATTGACGGCACATACGAGTTGTTCCGTCACTATTACGCCCTGCCATCCGCGCGGGAATCGAACGGGCAAGAGATCGCGGCGGTTCGGGGCGTACTCGCGTCCGTACTGGGAATGATCAAGGGCGGCGCAACGCATGTCGCCGTTGCGACGGATCACGTCATCGAATCCTTCCGCAACGGGCTGTGGCCGGGCTACAAAACCGGCGCAGGCATTGAACCCGATCTGTTGGCGCAGTTCTCGCTGCTCGAAGAGGCCCTCTCCGCGGCCGGCATCGCTGTCTGGCCGATGATTGAGTTCGAGGCGGACGATGCGCTGGCGGCTGGGGCGACGGCGGCGGCCCGTGATACGCGCGTCGAACGCGTCATCCTATGTACCCCGGACAAGGATCTTGCCCAATGCGTCCGAGGCACCCGAATCGTCCAACTGAACCGTCGGACGCGCATCACGTTCGACGAAGCCGGCGTGGTTCAGAAGTTTGGGGTCTCGCCGGGTTCGATTCCCGACTACCTCGCGCTGGTCGGCGACGCGGCTGATGGCTATCCCGGGCTACCCGGGTGGGGTGCGAAATCGTCCGCCGCGGTTCTCGCCAGGTTCGGCCATCTCGAAGGCATTCCAGCGGATTGGCGAGAGTGGCATGTGAACGCGACGAACGCGAGTGCCCTCGCGAACACTCTCTCCAATGAGCGCGACCGAGCGTTACTGTTCCGAACGCTCGCTTCGCTCCGGACCGATATCGAGCTTTTCGACGATGTCGACCAACTGCGGTGGAGTGGCCCCACACCCGCCTTCGACGCAATGGGCGCTCGATTCGACGCCGCAGTCACCGCGACCCGCCGGCCAAAGGCCGATCGATAAGTTGGGACGTATTCCCTGGTTATCGCGCAGGCTCCCAGAGCATGATATAGCCGCCAACGTCAGGATCGCGAATCAATGCTGCCCGCCCCTTGTGGTAATCGATAATGCCGCCCTCGGAAACGGTGATTGCGCCGTGCTCCTTGGCTCTCGCATAAGCAGTTTTAATGTTGCTGACCTGGAAGCCGGCATAATTGGCGTTGATGTCCTGGAATTTGATCGGCGGAGGAGTCTTGCTCTTATTCAAGGCAAAATAGACCAGCTCGATGCGCAGGTTGCTGTGGGTGGTGGCCTGGGGGAACCAGCCGTTCTGCATGATCTGGTTTGCGCTGGGGTTCTCTATGGGCGGATAGTCGCCGCCCAGAACCTTGACATAGAAATCCCGGGCTTTCTCGGGATCGATGACGTTCACGGCGTAATGATTGAACCCGGTCTGTTTGCCCAGGCGGTCGATGTTTGCAGCCGTGGCAGAGGAGTTGGAAACCGTGGGCCGCGCGGGGGGATCGCCGGGCTGTGGAATGGGTTTTCCGAAATTCTCAATGACCAGTCCGTCGGGATCCTGGATGAAGGCATAGCGGCGGAATCCCTGCTGCTGGCGGGGATTGGGAAGACCTTGGACTTCAGGCATCACCAGCATGTGCTTGGCTTCCAGCTGGTCCAGTAACGTGCTTACGCTGCCGTCGACCGTCATGTCAATATGGTTGCCTAACAAATCCCAGGATTTGAGTTTGCTCCAGTCCTGGCGTTGAATTCCACGGTATTGACGCAGCACCAGGGTGAAGGGAACATCGGACACGGAACTTTGAACCCGCATGGTGGCAGTTCGTGATTCTGCCCCCGGTGTGTTGCCTAGCTTGTTCAGCTCTTTGTCAACGGTCCAGGCGCCCGGCCTTTCAACCACTTTAAAGTCGATAGCCTCGAAGAATGTTATGGAGCGTTCCAGGTCAGAAACCTGGTGACCGACCAAGGCCAGTCCCAGCACGTCGGAAGGGCGAGATGTAGATGCTGGTTGCGCCAATGACGGTTGCTCGAATACCGGCATTGCCATGTTAAGGACAAGAGCGAGAATGAAAACGCCCAGCCCTCTTAACGGAATCGAGAATGATGTCTTGGTGTGTTCCATGTTGTTAATATAAGCGCTGACATTGGTGCGTGGATCCCTTGAAAGCCATCCCAAGGTTCGGTATGATCTAACGCCTGAGGTGACATCCATGAAGACGCTGCTGATACCCGCGACCGCTCTAGTGTTACTGACATCCTGCACCCAAGCCCCGCCGCCCGCTCCGCCCGACACGCGTGCCGCGGACGAGCAAGCCATTCGGGATCAGGAAACCGCTGCGCAACAGGCGTGGACCGCGAAGGACACCGATAAGGTCGCCGCGCTCTACGCCGACGATGCGACGGTCATGCTTCCCAATACCCCGGTCATGACTGGCAAGGCAGCGATCAGCGCTGGCTTCAAGGGAGCAGGGTCGGATCCGAACTTCTCCCTCAGCCTTCAGACCACTTCCGTGGACGTGTCCAAGGGCGGCGATCTGGGATACGTCCGGGGTTCCTACATGGTGCATCAGACCGCTGCGAAGACCAAGAAAGCCACCATGGAGAAGGGCAACTACGTCCTGGTGTACAAGAAACAGGCGGACGGCACCTGGAAGATCGTGGCCGATACCGCCATTCCCGAAGCGCCCGCCATGCCGATCGCCCAGTAGCCCTGAAATCCTGTCAGCGACGGGTGTCATAATCTACCGCGTCAGGAAGCTGCTGGATAATCAGGGATGAAGGTGTAACGGATTCTTTCGTCCAAAAAACGATGTAACCGCGCTCACCCGGACTAGTAGTAAGTGAAGTGATGCGGAAAGGACGATTGTTACCACTCACCGTCCCCCTGGGCGTCAAACTGGCTTGGAGAGAGGAGTAGAAGTGATACTGCGGAATCTGCTGCTCTTGGGTCTGATGATCGCGTCACCGACACTTGCCCAAGAATTCGAAGTTGCCTCGATCAAACCACATGTTGGCGATATTGCATTTTCCGCGGACCCAGCTGTTCGCGGATCACGCGTCGTCGGGACGGCGTGCACCCTGCTGGACATGATCACCAACGCTTATAGCGTGCGTTACGACCAGGTAACCGGGGGGCCTTCGTGGCTCAGGACCGATCACTTTGACATCGAGGCGAAAGCGGCGGGTGATGTGCCTCCCACGCCCGAGCAAGCCAAGCTAATGACGCGCGAGTTGCTGGCGGAGCGCTTTGGCTTGAGGCTTCACAAAGAGACAAAGGACGCACCGGTCTACTTCCTTGTGATTGCCAAATCTGGCCCAAAGTTGAAAGCTAGTTTGCCGGACGCACCCGCTAGTGGGTTTACCCGCGGGACGGCCAGGGGCATGCACATGGAAGACAAGAAGGGGACCATGCAGAAGCTCGCGTTGCAGCTTTCTAATTCGGCGGGCCGTCCTGTTCTTGATAAGACCGGCCTTACAGGGACCTACGATTACACCCTGGACTGGTTTCCAGCTAATCGAATACCCGACCCCGATTCTGATGTCCCTTCTCTCTTCAACGCTGTCCAAGAACAGCTGGGCTTAAGACTAGAGTCCGGCACGGCTCCACAGCTGGTTATCGTGATCGACTCAGTCGAGAAGCTTGCGGGTAACTGACGCTCGGGGACCATCGCGAATCAGCGGTATGGCGCCAAGAGTAGTTATACTGTGCGCCAAGCCTTGGCCTACGGCCTGTTGCGCGTCGGCGTCGCGATCTGGTTTGCGTCTAGTCGCGTTCATTTGCGGCCAAGCAAACCCCGGCCACGTCCTGTGTTATCCTACAAAGCGATACGTAACGATTAAGAACTGACGAGGAGTATCGATTCTCGAATGGCACTGGCGGGCGAAGCAAAGATCAAAGTTATCACGCAGTTCCGGATCCACAAGTCGGATACCGGCTCGCCAGAAGTACAGGTGGCTGTCCTGAGCCGGCGAATACTGGACCTTCAAGAGCATTTTTCGTCGCACGCGAAAGATCATCATTCCCGCAGGGGTTTGCTACAGATGGTCGCGCGGCGCCGCCGGTTGCTGGATTACCTCCGCAGCCGGAGTCCGGAACGCTACAAGGTTCTGATTCAAAGCTTGGGCATTCGCCGCTAATTTCATTCGTAGATCGATCTCGAAAGCCCTGGCCCTGGTGGCTGGAGCGTCCCCGCGGGAACCCTCCAAAGTCTCCTTAATCAAAGAAAGATTAAAGGACGATTTCACACATGTTGCATTCCGTTGAGATAGACTTGGGCGGCGGCCGGACGGTCTCCCTCGAAACCGGGAAAATGGCCAAGCAGGCCAATGGATCCGTCATCGTGCGGTCGGGAGAATCGGTAGTCCTGGTGACTGCCTGCTCGAACCCCGAGCCCAAGCCCGGAGCCAACTTCTTCCCCCTGACCGTCGATTACCGCGAGTACACTTATTCCGCCGGACGTTTTCCCGGCGGCTTCATCAAGCGCGAAGGCCGCATGTCGGAGAAAGAAACTCTGACCTGCCGCCTGATCGACCGTCCCATCCGCCCGCTGTTCCCCGAGGGCTATTCGAATGAAACACAGATCATCGGGCTGGTACTTTCCGCCGATCCCACGCGCGATCCCTCGACGCTCGCCATCATGGGCGCGGGTGCGGCGCTGGCGATTTCCGATATTCCGTTCGAGCACGTCATGGCGGGCGTACGCGTCGGCATGGTCGACGGCAAGTTGACCGCGAATCCCACCTACGAGGAAACCAAGGCTTCCAAGATCGGCATCGTTGTGGCCGGCACGGAAGGCGGCATCGTGATGGTGGAATCCGGCGCCCAGCAGGCCAGCGAAGCCGAGGTCCTGGCGGCCATCGAATTCGGCCACGAGTGCTGCAAGAAAATCTGCAGGGGCATCCAGGAACTGATGAAGAAGGCGGGCAAGACCAAACGCAGCTATACGCCGCCGGCCATCAATCAGGAACTCTACGATAAGATCGCCAAAGGTATTACCGCGGAGCTGAAGGATGCGCTGAATACCCAGAAATACGAGAAGCTCGAAAGCTATGCGCGCGTGGATGCGGCCAAGAAAAAGGCCATGGAAGGCATCCCCGAGGAACAGCTCCCCGAGGCCAAGAAACTCTTTGATGCGTTAAAAGAACGTATTTTCCGCGACGAGATGCTTAAGGAACGCCGCCGTCCCGACGGGCGTAAGTTCGACGAAGTCCGCAAGATCGAAGTCGAAGTCGGCGTGCTGCCGCGCACCCACGGCTCGGCGCTGTTCACCCGCGGCGAAACACAGGCTCTGGTGACGGCAACTCTCGGCACCAAGGACGACGAGCAGCGTATCGAGCTGCTGGATTCCTCGGAAACCTCCAAGCGCTTCATGCTGCACTACAACTTCCCGCCCTTCAGCGTCGGCGAAGTAGGCTTCATGCGGGGAGCGGGACGCCGTGAGATCGGTCACGGAGCGCTAGCCGAGCGCTCGGTTGCCGCCGTGGTTCCCGACGACAAGACTTTCCCGTACACCATGCGCATCGTCAGCGACATTATGGAATCGAACGGTTCCAGCTCCATGGCATCGGTGTGCGGCGCGTCGCTGGCTCTGATGGACGCCGGAGCGCCCATCTCCGCGCCGGTGGCCGGCATCGCCATGGGTCTGGTGCTCGAAGGCAAAGATTACGCGGTGCTGACCGACATCGCTGGCGCCGAGGATCACTACGGCGATATGGACTTCAAGGTCGCCGGCACCAAAGAGGGCATTACGGCGCTGCAGATGGATATCAAGGTGCCGAACGTCACGCACAAGATCATGACGGAAGCGCTGGAGCAGGCCCGCAAAGCCCGGCTGCACATTCTGGAAAAGATGAACGCGGTGATCGACACACCGCGCACCACCATGTCGCCCTACGCGCCGCGCATCTTCACTCTGCAGATTCCGACGGACAAAATCCGCGAGTTGATCGGCCCCGGCGGCAAGGTGATCCGCGGGATCGTCGAAGCCACGGGCTGCAAGATCGACGTCGAGGACGACGGCAGCGTCAAGATCTTCTCCTCCGACGGTACCGCCGCGGATCGCTGCATCCAGATGGTGACCGATATCTGCGCGGTGGCCGAGGTGGGCAAGACTTACCTGGGCAAGGTGGTCCGCATCGTCGATTTCGGCGCATTCGTCGAGATCTTCCCGGGCACCGACGGGCTGCTGCACATCTCCGAGATCTCGGAGAATCGCATCAAGCAGGTGCGCGATGAGCTGAACGAAGGCGACCAGATCCTGGTGAAGGTCCTGGCACTGGAAGGCAACAAGATCAAGCTCAGCCGCAAGGCGATCCTCAAAGAGGAGCGCGAGAAACTTAAGAAGACCGAAGCCGGCACAACGGCTTAGTGAGTAGGATAGGCGGTCTGGCCGCCTGTCCTGCTTAAATCTTCTCCACGACCACCGCCGTCCCGTAACATAGCACTTCAGTCACGCCGCTCATCACCTCGGTGGCGTCGTAACGCGTTCCGATGATTGCGTTCGCGCCCAGATCCATGGCGTGCTCAACCATCAGGTCGAAGGCATGCGAGCGAGTCTTCTCACACAGCTCCGTGAGCAGCGTGATGTTGCCGCCGACGATGGTCTGCAGTCCGGCGCCGATGGTCCCGAAGATCGAACGCGAGCGCACGACGATGCCGCGCACCAGCCCCAGCGTTTGAACGATACGATAGCCGTCCAGAGTAAAAGCGGTGGTCACCAAGTCATGGGTCATGTCCTGGATTATCTCGCAGGACTCAGAAGCCGCGCTACGACAAACGTTCCCTAAGTGAGCCTGCAAATGAATTGCCAACTTGTCGAAACGATGCAGCAGGAAGTTTTCATCTTGTAGGTGGGTGCCGAGTAACAGGAGACTGTTTTTGAAATCCAACCCGCAAACACGAAAGCAATTGAGGGGACAACTGAAGGTTGCCATTGAAGCACACGAAAAAGCCTTGAAACGTTTCAAGGCGATTGTCCGCGATGTTCCCGGCGTTCTGCCGCCACCGGAAGGAAGCGAACGAATCCTGAAAGCAGCCCGCGAATTGAAGGGAACCCACCGCGCGTTGGTTTTGCTGCTCACTCAGTTGAACAAAACTGGTCCCCGATAGCCGCTCTAGCCGCAGCCATGGGATTGCAGATGATCGGCGAGTCTTTTGCTCGCGGTTTCAAACGCAAGCCGTGCACGTTCGGCATTTCGGCTGGCCTTTTTGAAGTCCTGCCCGAGACTTCGCTGGAGCGCACTCACGGCTTCGGCGTAGACTTTCAGGTCTGCCCGCACCCGGGCCTTTAGTATCTCCCGGGCTTTGCATGCAGGAAACTCTGTGGGGACCATTAACCACAAACGATACTTTTGCGCGTCGGCCTGTTTCGCAATAAATGTGGCGCGAGTGCACCGTGCAAATATTGCTCAAGAAGCCGGATTACTGCCCGGCTGAAGCAATGGCTGAGGCAATGATAGACGGGCGCTTGGCAAAGTAATTACCGGCGTCCAGGTTCTTATAAACGTTGCCGGCGACACCCGCGGCGGTAGGACCGCTGACAGCGCTTCCACCGGTCAACAGCACGACCACCACCAGGCGCTGGTCGCCGACCTCCGTGAAAGATCCGAACCACCCTAAGTGAGTGGGCGTGCGCGTATCGGTGCACGTGCCAGTCTTGCCATAGATTGGCTCATTGGGATCGAAGCCGATGCGGCGAGCTGTTCCGTATTCCACAGCTCCCATCATGCCGGGCTTGATCTCAGGAATCAGGCTATCGATATCCAGCCGCCGTTTCACCTGGGGAATCATGGTAGCAGCCTGCTCCGAGCTCTTGGGATACTGCAGGTAGTACAGAGTGCCGCCATTCGCCACGGCGCCCATCAGTCCGGCCATCTCGAGGGGCGTGATGGTGATCCCGTCGCCGAAGCTGGTCATCATGCCCATCCCGCTATGGGGCGTCTCAGACGGGAGGATGCCGGGTTGTTCTTCTTCGATATCCAGGCTGGCTTTTTCACCCAAGCCGAACAAGCGGGCGTAGTAGCTGACTCGTTCGAATCCCAGTTTCTCGCCCAGGCTGGCGAAGTAATAATTATTGGATTTCGCGAGAGCTTCGGTCATGGCCACCTTGGTGTTGCCATAGATCCGAATCTTGGTCACGCGATCGATCAAGGTCTCGCTCAGGGCGGCCAGTGCGACCGGAACCTTGATGGTCGAACAGGGCTGAAATCCGCTCTTGTATGCCAGTTTCTGATTGACGATGCTCAGGATTCGTCCGGAATCGGCATCAGTGACCACCACCGAGCCGTTGAGCCGCCCCAGCGCACTCACGGCAGCGTTGCGGGCAACCAGGTCGTCACCGGCGATGAAATCGCCTTCCGTCGAGACGGCATAGTTCGGCACACGCCACGGCCCCCGGGCTACAGCCGCCGATTTCCTGGCCTTTTTCTTCACGGAAACCAAAGCCGTTGGCTTGGCTAGTACGCTGGACGCCCTAGCAGGCGCGGCTTTCCGGGCTGTGCTGTGCTTCCTGACGCTTTTAGCCGTGGTTTTCGTGGCTGTTTTCTTGGTGGATTGCCTGGCGTGCGGCGAGGTGGTGGCACCCTGCAGGAGGGTGGCAGCCGCGGCGGCCAGTACAGTCAGAGATCGGAGGAAGGCCTGGCGGTTAAGATGCAAACGGAATCTCTCTTACATGGAATTTCGGGCTCGGGCTGAAACAAACATTCTGCACTATGTTGCACCTCGCGGTCAAGCAAAACCTGCCTAAGACTCTATCGTCCGGCCAGGCGCTTACCTTCAGGCGTATACCGCCAAAGCCGTGAACAGGCTCGAGGTCGGCCCTCTGCAAATCTGGGCCCCATACGGGAATGATACCCTAGGACCTTGACGGCCAGCACGCAACCGGTTTCTCCCCGCGAACTGGTCATCCGCGATCTGGATGGCCAAAGCACTACAATTTCCCTGGATCGCGATCGCATCACGCTAGGCCGCTCCAGCGCGAACGAGCTGAGCTACCCGGACGATATCGGACTTTCACGCCAGCATCTGGCGATCACCAGCCGCGAAGGCAAATGGACGGTGGAAGATCTGGGCAGCAAGAACGGAACGCTGCTAAACGGCGTGCGCATCGAAAAAGTGATGCCGTTTTTGCCGGGAGACCGGGTCTCGGCGGGGCACCTGACCATCGAATTCGCCGGCCCGGGCCAAGCCCATCAGAACACCGTGATGTTCGTGGAGAACAAGGAGCAATTCTCGAACAGCGCGACTACGGTGGTCGCCAGTCTCGGCGCGGTCCTGGGATCTCAGGGGGACGATCTTAACAAGACCACCGTGATGATGCAGGGCACTCCGCAGATGCGAGCCCTGATCGACGCCGGACGCGAATTGGCAGGCCACAGGCCCTTGGCGGAGCTGTTTCCTTTGATCATGGATCTATCGACGAAAGCCGTCAGCGCCGGGCGCGGCGTCCTGATGACGCTCGATGGAGACCAACTCAATGTGCGCGCAGCCCATGGCGCAGGCTTCCAGATTTCCTCCACCGTTCGTGACCGCGTCCTTAAGAAAAAAGATTCGCTGCTGATCCGCGATGCCCAACTGGACCAAGCCCTGCGGGAACACATGAGCATTGTGGAGCAGAAAGTCCGCAGCATGATCGCGGTGCCGCTTCAAACCAACGACCGCGTCATCGGGCTGATCTATGTGGATTCGCCGGACGCGATCCGCGAATTCACGGTGGAAGACTTGAACCTGCTGACTGTAATGGCCAATATCGCGGCCATCCGGATCGAGCACGCGCGGCTGAACGAAATCGAAGAGACCGAGCGTGCCATGGCCAAGGAGATGCATCAGGCCGCGCTGATCCAGCAGCAACTTTTGGGCTCGGCGCCGGCCGTCGAAGGCATGGACATCGGCGCGAAAACGGTCGCCTCGCGCGCGGTGGGCGGCGACTATTACGATTTCATCAAATATCCGGATGGACGTGTCGCCATGATGGTGGGCGATGTGGCCGGCAAAGGCATGCCCGCGGCGCTGCTGATGAGCAGCCTGCAGGCGCGCGTGCACGTGGTGTTCGAGGAGCCCGACCATCTGGCACAGAAAATGACCCGGCTCAACAAGAGCACCTGCGCCAGTTGTCCGGACAACCGCTTCATCACGTTCTTCACCTGTATCGCCGATCCTAAAACGGGCAGCGTGGTTTACACCAATGCCGGCCACAATCCTCCGCTGGTGGTTCGCGCCACGGGCGGATTTGAAACCTTGCAGGGCGCCGGCGGAGTGATCCTGGGGATCCTCCCCATGGCCCAATATCAGGAGGCCAGCATCACTTTGAATACAGGCGATATTCTGGTTCTGTTCAGCGACGGCGTGACCGAGGCAGTGGATCCGAAAGATCACGATTTCGGCGAGGAGCGCCTGGCCAACCTGGTGGGTTTGATGCGGGATCGCCCGGCCTCGGAGATTGTCGAAGAGGTCCATCGCGCGGTTCACGCATTCACGCAGGGAGCTCCGGCCGCCGATGATATTACCGTCGTCGTCGCCCGGCGGCTATAGAATAGGGATAGCAGCCTCGAATGCCCGCCCAAGTTGATCTCTCCAAGCTAAGCGTTCGCCAGTTCGCAGAGCGGTTTAAAAGTGAAATGATCCCGCTCAGCAACACCTTCTCCTATTTCTGCGCCTCGGTCCCGATGAGCGAAGAAGATCTGAAGGAGTACCTGGAAGAGCCGGTGGCCGCGCTACCGCCGGGAGTCGCCGCGGCCTTGCCCAAGATCTCGATCCTCCTGGTTCCGTACCTCGAACGGGGCAACGGCGCCGGCGCCCCGAAGGCCAGTGCAAGAGAGGGCAACCGAGCCAAACCCGCTGAGTACGTTTCCATCGAGAAGCCGCTGCACGGCAGGATTTCGGCCGCCACGCAGCTTAGCCTGGGCGGGGATACCGTTCTGGCCTTCGCCCTCAAGGACCAGGAAGTGGCGGAGTACCATTACCGCTTTTATCATCTGCTGGCCACCGTTCTGGGAGAGCACTGGACCGAGGCCATGGAAACCGGCTACAGCCGCGTGATGCGGGATGAGCTGAATTCGGATGTCCACGGAGAAGTAGATGAGGCCAGCTGGAGGCTCAAGCAGGCCCTGCGGCGTTCCCAGGCCACCATGAGCGCCAAGGCATTTCGTACCTACGCCCGCCAGTCTTTCATCGATACGCTCACGCTCTACCTGCATGGCATTTGCTGCGACATAGACGTCGATACCGGGCCTCGCCAGCTTCCCAGCCGGTATCTCCGCAAGCGCCTGCTGCTGCTGCAGGAGCTGTTCCCGCCGCCGCACGGCTATGCCGTGTTCCCCGAACAACTGGGGGCATAAACCGTCCGGTTCTGGTACCACCCAGAAAAAAGGTTTACACATTGGGGGTTTTTAATATGGCCGGGTGTGGTATGCTCATCCGATAACGGGTTCGCTTTCTTATTTGTCCGGGGGGTAGAGAGCGGGGATTACGGATACGTGTGCGGGATAGCTGGGTTCACACATCTTAAAAAAGCTCCGGATCCGGACCGGATCTGGGATATCACTCGATCGCTGATTCATCGGGGCCCTGATCAGCAGGGCGTGTGGGAGTCAGCCGACGTGTCCCTGGGAGCCGTTCGTCTAAAAATACTCGATCTGGATCATGGCGATCAGCCTATGACCAGCGACCACGGCGGCACCGTCCTGGTGTTCAACGGCGAACTTTACAACCACCTGGAGCTACGCCGTGAGCTGGAGCAGGCCGGCCACCGTTTCCACTCGCGCTGCGATACGGAGACCGTCCTGCACGCATTTCTGGAATGGGACATTGATGCCTTCCGCCGTTTCCGGGGAATGTTTGCGGCGGCCTTCTGGACCCAGTCGGACAAGCGGCTGGTGCTGGTGCGGGATCATACCGGGATCAAGCCGCTGTATTTCGCTCGCCGCCGGGAGAACATTTACTTCGGCTCGGAGCTGAAGGCGATCCTGATGCATCCCGAAATCGACCGGACCATCGATCTGGCGGGGCTGGCGGATTATCTTTCACTCAACTACGTTCCCGGACCGAGAACGCTGGTGGACGGCGTTGAGAAGCTGCCGCCCGGCACATGGCTCGAATGCCGCGCTGGTAGAGTGTCCAGCGGCGAGTATTGGCGGCTGCACTTCGATCCGGACCCGAAGAGAGATTTAGGCTCGGCCAAAGAAGAACTGGACGGGCTGCTCCGCTCGGCTGTTCGCGAACAGCTGGTGTCCGACGTTCCCCTGGGCGTATGGAGCAGCGGGGGGCTGGATTCCTCCACCATCCTGCATTACGCCAGCGAGACGGCGCGCGGGCGCCTGAAGACTTTCTCGGTGTCCTTTCAGGGCCGGTCCTTTGACGAGAGCCAGTACTTCCGGCAAGTGGCGCAGGCCTACGACACCGATCATCATGAGTTCGATCTGAATCCGGGAGCGGATCTGGCTTCGGTGATTGAGGAGATCCCGTATTATTCCGACGAACCCAGCGCGGATGCCGGCGCTCTCCCGGTCTGGTTCCTTTCCAAGATGTGCCGGAGTCATGTGACCGTGGCTCTCTCCGGAGACGGAGCGGATGAGCTGTTCGGAGGCTACAAGACTTATTTAGCGGATCGTTACTCCCAGCGCCTCCGCCACCTGCCGTCGGGAGTTCTCCGGTTCGGAGAGAGAACCGCGCGGCTGCTGCCGGTTTCCGATGAGAAGATAGGTCTGGATTATAAGATCAGCCGCCTGCTGCAAGGATCGCTGATGGATCCCATCGAGGCACATTTTTTCTGGAACGGCACGTTTTCGCGCGACCAGCAAGGCGACTTGCGCAACGGCTGGGACGTTCCGGCCGATCTCGAGACGGGGGGCCGGGGGAACGCCGCCACCGGTCTAAGCCGCTTCCTGTGGATGGATCAGCTGTGCTACCTGCCCGACGATATCCTGGTGAAGGTCGACCGCATGAGCATGGCGCATTCCCTGGAAGTGCGTCCGCCGTTTCTGGATCATCGCATTGTTGAGTTCGCGGCCCGGCTACCGGAGAAGCTCAAGATTCGCGGCGGCCGCTTGAAGTATATTCTCCGGGAGCTGATGAAAGATCGTCTGCCACGGGCGGTGGTCAAGCGGAGCAAGGAAGGCTTCGATATCCCCACCCATCACTGGTTCCGGACCATTCTGCGGCCCCTGCTGCTGGACACGCTGAACGCGCACACGGTGCGAGACTCCGGTATTCTCTCATGGCCCGCGGTGGACGGTATTATTCGCGCCCACTTGGATCGCCGTGCTAATCTCGGTTATCACCTATGGGGACTCGTGGTCCTATTCCTCTGGATGAAACACTGGGGGATCACGGCGCCGTCTCGCGTCGAGGAAGATCCGGCGATTCCGGTGCGGCTGCGTACCTCGGCCTGATCGTCCTGCTGGTCGCTGCGATCGTTTTCCTGGGCTGCATTGTCAGCCCGCCCTCGCTCATGGACGATGTCGACGCCGTCCAGGCACAGATCTCCCGCAACATGCTCGATTCCGGCGACTGGGTGACGGCCCGCCTGGACGGGATCGCCTACCTGGAAAAGTCTCCGCTCAAGTACTGGATGATCGCGACCGCGTTCAAAGTGCTCGGCGTCCACGACTGGGTGGCGCGCTTGCCGGTGGCGCTTTTCGCTGTTCTGCTGTGCTGGCTGACTTATCGCATGGGCGCGTGGGCTTTCGGCGAACGCTCCGGAGGGCGCGCAGGAATTTACGCAGGCCTGACGCTGGCGACCTGCGTCGGCCTGTTTCTGTTCACGCGCATCCAGATTCCCGATGTCACCGTCACAGCGACCATCGCACTGGCGCTATGGGCCTTTCTGCGAGCGCTCGATCCTGAAGAAACCCGGCCCGGTCTGTGGAGCGCGGTCATGGCGGCCGCCATCGGCACCGGCTTGCTGCTGAAGGGTTTAATTGCCGCCGTCTTTCCGGTCGCGGCCATGCTGCTGTTCCTGGGATTCACCGGAGACTGGCGTTTGCGAAAGACCTGGCGAACGTTGCATGTATTCCGCGGGATTTTTATCGCGCTGGCGATTGCCGCTCCCTGGCACATCCTGGCGACTCTCCGGAATCCGCCCTATTTCGATTTCACGATGCACAGCGGGCCGGGCGAGTATCGCGGCTTCTTCTGGTTCTACTTTTTCAACGAGCACCTGCTGCGCTTCTTGAATTTGCGGTATCCGCGGGACTATAACACCGTTCCGCGCCTGTACTTCTGGCTACTCCACCTGCTGTGGCTGTTTCCCTGGAGCGTGTACCTGCCGGCCGCCGTGAAACTCAGTTATCGCCCCGTGGACCGCGCGTCTCCTTGGAACCGGGCATCAAGCATGCGGCTATTGTGCCTGTGCTGGGCGGGATTCCTGCTGGTGTTCTTCACGTTCTCTTCCACGCAGGAGTACTATTCGATGCCGTGCTATCCGGCCCTGGCCCTGCTGATCGGCAGCGCCTTGACCGAGCCGCGAGCCGCTGGGTGGATTCGCAAAGGCCACGCCGCGCTGGCAGTAATCGCCACGCTGGCGCTGGCTGCCATCGGTTTCATTCTGTCGCAGATATGGAATCTGCCCGCGCCGGGCGACATCTCCCGGGCGCTGGTGCAGCATCCTGAAGCCTACACGCTGTCGCTCGGCCACATGGGCGATCTGACCATGGCATCGTTCGCTTACCTGCGGACGCCGCTGCTGCTGGCGGGTCTCGGATTCCTGGCGGGCGCGATCTTCGCCTGGCGGGGCAAGCTTTTGGGCACGATTCTGGGCGCTGTGGTCATGATGATCCTGTTCATCCATGCCGCGCGTCTGGCGCTGGTGGTTTTCGATCCTTACCTGGCGTCCAGGCCTTTGGCGGAAGCGCTCAATCGCGCGCCGCATGGCACACTGATTCTCGACGATCAGTACTATACATTTTCTTCTGTCATCTTTTATGCGGAGGCGTATCACGGGCAGCGGGTGCTGCTGTTGAACGGCCGCGTGAATAATCTCGAATATGGCTCGTATGCTCCGGATGCTCCGCGCGACGTGTTCATCGACGATGCAGGTTTCCGCGACCGTTGGCTCTCGACGGATCTGTATTACATCTGTGTAGAGGCGCCTCAAGTAGCGCGACTGGAGAAACTCGTCAGCCGCGAAGCGCTCCATCCCGTAATCGAAAGCGGCGGGAAATTCGTCTTCAGCAATCGCGGCTAGCGCAGCGCTTAAAAAGAGAAGGCGTGTGAAGATCACCATCGATGCCACGTCAGCTCTCCTGCGCAGCGCGGGAGTCAAAGGCTACACCTATTATTGGCTGCGCCATCTCCGCCAACAGGCGGGTTCCGGCGACCAGATCCGCGCTTTCCCGCTGCTCAAGGATTGGTCGCGGCTGGATCACGAACGTTCCGCGCTGCCGCTGGCGTCTACGATCGCGCGCTTGGCCGCGCTGCATGCCGCGAACGTTCTCGGCCCGCCGGTTCTGGATGTGCTGCTGGGCGGAATCGACGTTTTTCATGCTGGCAATCTAGTACGGCAAGCGCCGGGCAAGGCGCGCCTCACCGCGACCGTCCATGACTTGACGTCCTGGATCATGCCGGAGGTTCACACGCCATCCACCTTGCGGGCGGATCGGACCTTCGAGGAACATATTTTGAAGCGCGCGGACGGGCTGATCGCGGTTTCCGAAAACACCCGGCAGGACGCGATCCGCCTGCTCGGGATCGAGCCCGGGCGAATTCGCACCATACATTCCGGCGTCGCCGAAGAGTATTTCGACGCACAACCGCGGGCGCGCGCCAAACCCTATATTCTGTTCGTTGGGACGATCGAGCCTCGCAAGAATCTGGATACCTTGCTCGATGCCTGGGGGGCGGTGAAACAAGACCTCCGCGAGCGGTTCGATCTGGTTATTGCGGGTCCCCAGGGGTGGAATTCCGCAAGCACGATGGCGCGCATCCGCCAGGACGCGAAATATCTAGGCTACGTTCCGGAAGCGACAATGCCGGGCTTGGTGGCCGGGGCGGCGCTATTCGTTTATCCCTCGCTTTACGAAGGATTCGGATTCCCAGTCGTACAGGCCATGGCGGCCAAGGTCGCTGTGCTCAGTTCGCGAACTTCCTGCCTGCCGGAGATTGCCGGGGACGCAGCGGCGTTAGTCGATCCACGCAGTGCCGGCGAGATGGCGGCTCAGTTGACACGGCTGCTGGAAACACCCGGTGAGCGGTCAAAACTCGCGCAACTGGGCCGGGCGCGGGCGGAATGCTATCGCTGGGAACGCTGCGCGCAGGAATCGCTCGAATTCTTCCAGGAAATTGCAGGCTCCTAATATCAAGGCGCCGGAGTGAGGCCATGGCGGCGCATCACTTGGGCGACGGCCGCCGGGTCGGGCGGACCGCCGGCCGCTGCCTTGGCAACTGCCGCGATTTCGCGGAAATAGTCGGGACCAAGGATGCCAGGAGTGACGACCGCGAGCATCTTGGCGTCGGCTGCGTGGCCGTTGTCGAAGCGGTGGACCGCTCCCCGAGGTATGCACAGCACCTCGCCCGCACCGACTCCGATTTGTCGCCCGTCGACCGTAAAGGTCAGCATGCCATGAAGCCCGTAGATGGTCTCCTCATAAGCGTCATGGCTGTGCGCGATGGGTACCTTCGCTCCCGCCGGGACATCAAATTCGAACATCGCGACAGAACCGCCCGATTGCTTACCCTCCAGCCGGAATCGTATGGCTAGCTGCCCGATCCTGATTTCTTCTGGTGTGTTCATGGTTATCAGTCGCGCTATTTACCCGCCGGGCCGACCCCGAAATCCCACACCTGCCAGTTTAGCGCGCCGTCGGTATACTGCACCAGCGCGTATTCGCCGGGCTCCAGCTGCTGCTCCGGCCAGATCTTGTAGGTTCTCTCGGACACCTGCTTCTTGAAGGTAGGCACCAGCTTCAGATCTTCGATCACTTCGTTGGTAACCGGCAGGATGCTGATAGTTTCGAGCAGGCGCGCGTTCTTCTTCTTGCTCAGCTTGATGATCCCGAAGCGCTCATCGTCCGACAGGCGGATGTAAAACTCGGGCTTGTCGCCGGTTGCGCGGTAAGCTGCCGATTCGTCCTTAATTTCGACGCTGCTTTTGCCCGGCACGATAGGGATCGGCGCCAGCACTTTCAAAATGGACCGGCCCTTGCTGGAATTGACCGCAACTTCGGCCGTCTTTAGCGCCTCGATCTTATCCACCTTGCCGGGGACCACGTAATAGACGCCAGGCCCTACCGGCACCTGAGCCGCTTCCTTGCGTTCGGCGCGAATAGCCTTGTCCTCGACGTCCTGCTCCTTGGCGTCGGCATCGACGGCAGCCTGACGTTCGGCCGCGTCTTTCTTGGTGCGATCCAGGTCCACTAGTTCGAGGGGAATTTCCTCCCAATCGCCGCGCTCCGTGCTGAAATAGCGGACGCGATCGGAGAGGACCTGATATTCGCGTACGATCTGGTAATCGCCATCCTTGAGATACAGGCGGCTGGTGGCCCCGAAGGCGGCCACGGCCAAGGCGATCAGGATGGCAAAACGGAGGTACATACTGCTCTGCCCTTATTATGGATGAATTGCATAGGGAAGACTCGTGCGCATAGGGTTACACACATCGATCGCGGGGGCCCTGGAGCGGGCAGCGCTCAAAGCCGCGGAACTGGGAGCCAACACCTTCCAGATTTTCTCGTCCAGTCCGCGCCAGTGGAAGGCCTCGATGCCAAGCTTACCTGCGATCCGGCTGTTAAATGCCGCTCGCGAGAAACATGATTTGTATCCTCTGGCGATCCACGACAACTACCTGATCAACCTGGCGTCGGCGCACGAGAAGATCCGCAAGCTGTCGATCGAGGCGTTTCGCGGCGAGCTGGTTCGCGCCGTGGCGATCGGCGCCGAATACCTGATCGCGCATCCCGGCAACTACAAGGGCCATAGCGTCGAACAAGGGATCATGCATTTTCTCGAAGGCGTGGCCGAGGCGGCGCGCGGGCTAGTCCTGGGGAACCTGATGTTGCTGATCGAGAATACGGTGGGCGCGGGCGCGCAGCTTGGAGGGCGTTTTGAAGAGCTGCACGTGATGCGGGAATTCGCGCCCAAGCTGACCGACGTGCCCATCGGATTCTGTCTGGATACGTGCCATTTATTGGCAAGCGGTTTCGATATCGCCAACGACGCGGGACTGAAGCATATGATCAGCGAAGCGGACCGCCTGCTAGGGCTCGACAATGTCCGCGTGATTCACGCCAACGATTCCAAGGGCGCATTAGGTTCGCATATGGACCGGCATCAGAATATCGGCAACGGGTATATTGGTTTAGACGGGTTTCGCCGCATCCTGCATCATCCGCGACTTCGTTCCAAGCCCTTTATTCTGGAAACGCCGATGGACGACGGCTGGGATAAGAAAGATCTCGACACCCTTAGAACACTATGGAAGAAATCGCGCAGAACCAGCCCGACCCAACGCGCTACGATCACAACCAGATCGAGCTGAAGTGGCACGAGCGCTGGAACAGTGACCCGAACCTGTACAAAGCCGCCGCCGATTCTACGCGGCCAAAGTATTACGTGCTCGAAATGCTACCTTACCCAAGCGGCAGCCTGCACATCGGGCACCTGCGCAATTACGCCATCGGCGATGCGCTGGCCCGGTACATGTGGATGAGAGGCTACAACGTCCTGCACCCCATGGGGTGGGATGCGTTCGGCCTGCCGGCCGAGAACGCTGCCATTAAGAACGGGCGGCATCCTTACGAATGGACCCTTTCGAACATCGCGGAGATGAAACGGCAGCATCGCCGCATGGGGTTCAGCTACGACTGGGATCTGGAAATCACTACCTGCGAGCCCGAGTATTACCGCTGGAATCAGTGGTTCTTCCTCAAGATGCTGGAGCGCGGACTGGCGTATCGCAAGAACGCTTTGGTGAACTGGTGTCCGGAATGCGGCACCGTCCTGGCGAATGAGCAGGTGGTCGATGGCTGTTGCTGGCGGCACGAAACGACTCCGGTTGAGCAGCGGTCTCTGGAGCAGTGGTTCCTGAAGATCACGGCGTACGCCGATGAACTTCTGCGCGCCATCGACGAAAAACTCGAGGGGCACTGGCCTGACCGTGTGCTATCGATGCAGCGGAACTGGATCGGGAAGTCGGTGGGCTCGGAGATCGATTTCAAGCTGGAGAATACTGGTGAGCCTATTCGCGTGTTCACCACGCGCGTCGATACGATTTACGGCGCGACTTGTGTGATCCTCGCGCCGGAGCATCCTGTGGCGGCTAAGCTGCTCGATGAAGCCGGCCGCGCGCGCGCCAAGCAGATGATCGACAGCCGGGCGTCGAAGGGACCCGGCGATATCGAGAAGGACGGGCACTTCACCGGGCACTACGCCATAAATCCGTACAGCGGCGAAAAAGTCCCGATCTGGATCGGCAACTTCGTGCTGATGGGCTACGGAACGGGCGCGATCATGGCCGTCCCCGCCCATGACGAGCGCGATTTCGAGTTCTGCAAAACATACGGGATCCCGATCCACCCGGTGATTCGGCCCGTGGATAGCGTGCTGGACGAAAATCCGAAAACAGCCTTCACCGACGACGGCGTCGTCGAGCATTCCGGCGACTTCTCGGGTCTTTCCAGTGCCGAAGCGCGCGGACGCATGAACCAGAAAGCCGAGCGTGAGGGATTCGGCAAGGCGGCCGTTACCTATCGCATCAAGGACTGGGGAATTTCACGGCAGCGCTACTGGGGGACACCGATCCCGGTGATCCACTGCCCCAAGTGCGGCGTGGTTCCGGTGCCTGAAAAGGATCTGCCGGTGATTTTGCCGGTGGACGTGCAACTAACCGGCAAGGGACGCTCGCCGCTGGCCGACGTGGCCTCGTTCGTAAACGTGAAGTGTCCCAAGTGCGGAGGCGACGCGCGGCGCGAATCGGACACCATGGATACGTTTGTCGATTCGTCGTGGTATTTCTACCGCTACTGCGATCCCAAAAACTCGCAGGCTCCGTTCGATTCGAAGAAGATCGCGTACTGGTTTCCCATCGATCAGTACATCGGCGGTGTGGAGCACGCGATTCTTCACCTGATTTATTCCAGGTTCTTCACCAAAGTGATGCGCGATATCGGCGTGATTTCGAACGACGAGCCGGCGGCGCGCCTGTTCACGCAGGGCATGGTGATCAAAGATGGCGCGAAGATGTCCAAGAACAAGGGCAACGTGGTTAGCGCGGATGAAATGATCGACCGTTTTGGGGCGGACACCGGCCGCGTGTTCGAGCTGTTCGCCGCGCCGCCTGAGAAGGACATGGATTGGACCGACACCGGCGCGGAAGGATCGTACCGCTTCCTGGGTCGGGTCTTCCGCTTCGTCGTTCGCAATGTGGACCGGAAGCCGGATGGCGATGCCGCTGCCGATCGGCGTGCTTTGCGAAAACTGCACCAGACCATTCGCAAAGTTACTGAGGACTTCGATAATCGCTGGCACTTCAATACATCCATCGCCGCGCTGATGGAGCTTATGAATACGCTGTACGACGAGGAAGCCGGATTGTCGGCGGCGGCACTGGGACAAATCCTTCCCTCGCTTTCGCTCCTATTAGGGCCGTTCGCGCCGTATCTCGCCGAGGAATTATGGGAGCAGCTCGGCCGGAGAGGCCCTGTGTTCCGGCAGCCTTGGCCGGTCTACGACGAACAGCTCGCCAAAGAGGACGCCGCCGATATCGTGCTGCAGGTGAACGGCAAAGTTCGCGGTCGCCTGTCCGTGCCATTCGGCACCTCCGAGGACGAGTTGAAGAAGCTCGCGCTGGCGGATCCCAAGGTGCAGCCCTTCATCGAAGGGAAGCAGGTGGTGAAGGTGATCGTCATTCCGGACAAGCTGGTGAATATTGTCGTGAAGTAGCAGATCCGTGCTACGGTAATCGTATATTCGATTACCAGGATATACGATTATGCCAGAGTCGCAAGACGCTTCAAGGCCGAATTCTTCCGGGCACTGGCCCATCCTACGCGCATCGCCATTATCGAGCTCCTGCGCGACGGGGAGCTATCGGCAGGCGCACTGATAGAGCGCCTCGGGGTGGAGCAGGCGAATGCGTCGCAACACCTGACGGTCCTGCGCTCGAAACACATTGTGGTGAATCGGAAGGCCGGCAATCAGGTCTTTTATTCTGTTCGGGACCCTTTGATCCTGGAGGTCCTGGAAGTTTGAGCAGCTTCGGTAGAGCCGCCTAATCCCGCAGGGACGTTTCCAGAAATGCCCGCAGCCGGTGGCTTCTGCTGGGGTGCCGCAGTTTCCGCAGCGCCTTCGCCTCGATCTGCCGGATGCGCTCGCGCGTCACCGCGAAGTGCTGACCGACCTCTTCCAACGTGTGCTCGCTGCCATCTTGCAGGCCGAAGCGCATCTTGATGATCTTCTCTTCGCGCGGGCTCAGCGTCTTAAGTACTTCCGCTGTCTGCTCGCGCAGATTCAGATTGATCACCGCTTCGGATGGCGATACTACTCGCCGGTCCACGATAAAATCGCCCAGGTGCGATTCTTCTTCTTCGCCCACCGGCGTTTCGAGGGAAATCGGCTCCTGCGCGATGCGCAGCACCTTACGCACCTTGCCCACCGGCAGCTCCATTTTGACGGAGAGCTCCTCGGTGGTAGGTTCGCGGCCCAAGTCCTGCTGCAACTGCCGCTGGATGCGCACCAGCTTGTTGATCGTCTCGATCATGTGGACCGGAATGCGAATGGTCCGGGCCTGATCCGCAATCGCGCGGGTGATCGCCTGCCGCACCCACCACGTCGCGTAAGTGGAAAACTTATAGCCGCGCAGATAATCGAATTTGTCCACCGCTTTCATCAGACCGATGTTGCCTTCCTGGATCAGATCCAGGAACTGCAGCCCGCGGTTGGTGTAGCGTTTGGCGATGGAGACTACCAGCCGCAGGTTGGCTTCGATCAGTTGTTTCTTGGCGATTTCGGCTTCCAGTTCGCCGCGCTCGACAATCTGCAGAGTTCTGCGGAGCTCCGTCGCGCTGGCGCCGGATTCTTCTTCGTGATGCTGGATGCGCTGGCTGTGAGCCCGCAGTTCCTTGCGCAGCGTGGCCGCGCCGCCGGAAGCTCCGTTGGGAACCGACGCTTCGAGCTTGCGTTGAATGCGCGCGATCTCTTTTTCGAGCGGCTTCAATTCCTCCACGGCCTGCCGCAGGCGGCCCGCCAGCGATCTTCGCGACGTCGAGCTGAACGGAATGCCGCGGATCAGCCGCGACGTCAGCACCATAGTGCGCGCCAGGCTCCAGCGCAGGGACCGATGCGCTTTGGGCTTCATTCCCCGCGAAATTGCCTGTAATTTCTGGCGGAATTGCTGGGCTTTCTTGTAGTGCTTCTCGATTTCCGCGAGGATTTTCTGCAGCTCTTCGGCCTGCTCGGCGACGCTCTCATCGGTCACCACCAGGTCCGGCATCACCAGGATGTCGCGCACCGTGGATGGATCGTGCGACAAGGCCTCGGCCAGAGCCAGAATCTCGCGAATCACCAGCGCCGAACGGGACAGCGACTTGCGTACCGCGGCCTGGCCCCGCTCGATGCGTTTCGCCAGCTCGATTTCGCCTTCGCGCGTGAGCAGTGGCACGGTGCCCATCTCACGCAGGTACATGCGTACAGGATCGTTGGTCTTGTCGCTGAAGTCCTGGACCAGGTCCAGGTCGGTGGGCTCCTCGCCCTCTTCCAGTTTCTTGTCGAACTCGACCTTGGGTTCTTCCAGGATCTCGACGCCCGCGGTGTCGAGGTCACTCAGCAGGTCGTCCAGCTCGCGCCCGCCAGTGGCGAATTCGTCCGTCAGCAATTCGTTGACTTCGTCGTAAAGGACGTAGCCCTTTTCCTTGCCCGAATCCATCAGCTGTTTCAGCCGGCCGACTTTTTCTTCGCTCGCCAATCGTCCCCGATTCGTTCTTATGCTACGGCCCGATTCATTCTTCGTTACGGCCCGATTCAGTTTCGCTTGCGGTTCACCCGGTATTTCATCTCCGAATGCATTTCAGTGTACAACAATCATCCCGCGGTGGTGCCACGGCTTTCCCGCTCCAAACGGCTCAACTCCGCCATCCAAGATAGCGCTTCCTCGACTCGCCCTTCGCGCTCGGCCGACTTCACACGCGCGCGCAACTCTCCGAGCTGGCGTTTCCGGAAATCGCTCTCCAGACGTCGAAGGCAACTTTGCGCTTGCTCCCAGGACACAGCTTCTCCTGAAGACTCATCGGCTGTAACGGCGTCCCGCAATAGTTCCTTCCCGGATCCTTGTAAACGGCCCTCCAGGGCGGCGTATGAGAATTCCGCGCCAGGCCCGGCCGCCTGCCGCAAAACTTCGAAAACTTCGCGAGTTACAAAGCTATCCGTCAGTTCGGGAAGCAGCGCCGGCAGCATCTCGGCGCGCGCGCGATCGCTCGAAAGTAACGCATTGAGCAGGATCCGCTCCATGGCGGGAATTCCGCTGCCGGGAGCGGCTTGCGGCGCAGGCCCGCGGCGGCTGGCGGCCGATTTCTTGAACTGATCCAACACCAGTCCCGGGTCTACGCCCAGGTACGACGCCAGATCGTTGACTGTGGCCGCCTGCTCCAGCTTGTCGTTGATTTTCTGCACGGCCGGTAACAAAAACTTGAAGGCCGCCACTCTTCCGTCCGACGTCTTCATGTCAAACCGCGTGCGCGCCCGGTCCGCCAGCCAGTGGAAGTAAGTTGCCGCGCCGTCCAGTTTCGCGCGATACGCTTCCGCGCCGTTGCGCTTGCAGTATTCGTCTGGATCGAGACCACCATCGAGCGCCACCACGCGAACGTGCAGCCCTTCGTCCAGCAGAAGTTGGATCGCTTTCTCGGTGGCGTTCGCACCCGCCGTATCCGGATCGAAATTCACCACCACGGTATCGGCATGGCGATGGATCGTTCGTACCTGACCGTTGGTGAGCGCGGTGCCGCAGCTCGCGACCACTTCCTTCACGCCGGCGGCGTATACTCCGATCACATCCATATATCCTTCGACCAGTACGACACGCCCCGAACGGCGCACGGCTTCCCGCGCCCGATGGAGGTTATACAAGACAGATGTCTTCTTGTAGATGGGCGTTTCGGGAGAGTTCAAATATTTGGGCTGGTCCTCATCATTCATGGCCCGCCCGCCAAAAGCGATGGCCTTGCCCGACTCATTATGAATAGGAAACATCAGCCGGCCGCGAAAGTTATCGTAACACCCTGCCCCTTCATTCCTCTTCCGCACCAGCCCGGACGCTTCCATCTGCTCCGCGGAAAAGCCTCGCTCTGAAAGTTTCCGCGTAAGAGCTTGACCGGAGGGCTCAGCGTAACCCAGCTCAAACGTATCGGACACGTCCTGGGAACAACCGCGTTTAGCGAGATAAGCCCGTGCCTCGGCGCCCTGCGGACTCCGCAGATTGTCCTGAAACAGCTGTGCGGCGATGGCGTGCATGTCCATCAGCGCGCCCCGCTGCTTCGATTCCGCGTCGGAATAGTCGGAACGCTTGGGCATCGGGACGCCGTAGCGCTCGGCCAGCATCTTGGCCGACTCCCAGAAGCTCAGTCCCTCGATCTCCTGCACGAACTTGATCGCGTCGCCTCCCACGCCGCAGCCGAAACATTTGTAGAACTGGCGCGTCTGATTGACGTTGAAGGAAGGCGTCTTTTCCTGATGGAAGGGGCACAGTCCCACGTAGCGTCCGGTAGCGCCCAAACGCTTGAGGCGCACGTATTCTCCCGCAACCTTGACGATGTCGATCGACGACTTGAGCTGCTCGGCGAAGTCCATGACCTACTTGCGACCTGACCACGTGCCTAACTGCCGGGGGAGGATCGCCTAAATTATCCCATGCGGAAAAACAACATTCTCATGCTAAAATGCTTTTGGGAATGTCAGTCGACGAGTTTAAGCAGAATACGGCTCGCAAGCTGGAAGCCGTCCGTTGCCCGGATCATCGACAGCCGCCCCGTCTCAAGTTCCAAGGCGCCACCCTGCGCGACGTCACCATCCGGATGAGCGGATGCTGCGCGAAGCTCCTGAAAATTGCAAATAAGGCTATCGCAAATACTTAAATTCGCGTTCATTCGCGTTCATTTGCGGCTAACAGATTAGCAAGTTCCGCAGCCCGATCCTCGAACCGCTGCCCGCGTGCGAATTTCCGCGCAGCCGTACCCAGTTGTTTCCGGCGCTCGTCATCGGCCAGCAAAGCAGCAATCGCGGCGCGCAATCCCGATGCCGGCACCAGCGCACCAAACTCTTCCCGCATGACGCTGCGTGCGCCGGTTGTATCCAGGCATACCGCGGGCAAGCCCGCCGCCAGCGCCTCCACCAGCGTCAAGCCATAACTTTCGTGCCGCGAGGGGAACACGTACAAATCCGCCAGCGCTAGAAAGGCCCGCTTACGCTCGCCGGTGACGTATCCGGGGAACGCCACGCGCGTTCGTTTCAACCGCGCGGCCAACTCGCGCAGTTTCTCTAAAAACCGTTGCCCCTGCATGAACGCCGCATCACCACATACAAAAAGCCATAGTGGATACGTCGGGAAATCGTCCCACCGCTCCCATTCGAGCAGCGCTTCCAAAAGCAGATCCTGTCCTTTCTCCGGTGAAATCCGGCTGAGCGTCAATAGCACGCCGGCATTCTCCGGCACGCCGAATTCTTGCCGCAGCGGCTGGGGATCTCTCGACGAATCTGGATTCCAGTTGCCCCACGGCAGCACATGGATCTTTTCGGGAAGGGCGTCCGGATAACAACGCAGCAAAACCTCGCGCATGCCCTCCGACGGGACGATCAGACCGCGCGAATGCCGCACGCTCGATTCCTGCTTTTCCCAAACCAGCCTGGCCATCTCCGGCAAACACCAACGCAGCCGCCGGTACCAGCGCACAGTTGTTTCCGGTGCTATCGCGCCTTTGCCGTAGATCGCCGCGACGTAAGCCACCACATCGACGTGATAAATGGTGTACACGTGATAGCCGCGCGCGCCGAGCATCGCAAAGTCGGGACCTTCGGAAACGTCGTTCACCAGCACGACGGTCCTCGCCGGATCATGCCGCAGAACTTCCGCGGTCGACGCGCGTTCGAACTCGCGGCAAAACCGGGCGTAAGCGCGCTCCCCGAACTTGACCAGTTCGCCGCCGCTGGGCGCAGAGTCTCCCAGAATGGCCGGAGTGACCGCTTGTAACTCAAACGGTTGCGTGCGCGACCATTCGGCAACCAGGTGTTCGAAGACCGCCGCGCCGCCGCCTAACGAGACGGACTCCCGCGAGAAACCGCCGTGTGCGGCAGTATAGATAACTTTAGGTATACTCAAGCACCAGCGCGGTGATGTCATCGCGAATCACGCCGCCTTCGACGAACGTGTCGAGCGTGCTCAGCAGCACCTTGTGAAGGTCTGGCGCACCCAGCGACGCGTTGTCGCGCAAGCATGTCCGCAGCCGTTCCGTATCGAAAAACTCGCCCGCGGCGTTTTCGGCTTCGGTCAGCCCGTCGCTATAGATCACGATCTTGTCGCCCGTTTCAAGCTGCATCTGGACCACCTGGAACTGAGCCTCTTCGAGCATGCCAACGGGCATTCCCGAGGTGTGCAGCTTGCGCAGGCGACCGTCCGGGCTCACCAGGAAGGGGGCGCAGTGCCCGGCGTTAGCGTAGCTGAAGAGGCCTTCTGAATTCACCATGCAGTAGAACACCGTGGCGTACTTTTCACCGCGGGCGCGCTCCAGCAAAAAGCGGTTCAGATGGGACATGGTCGGCTCGATCTCGGCGAAGTCGCCCGAAGCCATGAGAAAAGCCCCTTGCAGCAGGCTCGCCAGCAATGCCGAGCTGACGCCCTTCCCGGATACGTCGGCGACCACGGCCGCCCACACATCAGCGGACACCTGGCGGACGTCGAAATAATCGCCGCCGACCTCGTTGGATGCCCAGCTCGACCCAGCCGCGCGAAACCATCCTTCGCTGGGCAGCGACACCGGCGCCAAACCCCGCTGGATTTCGCGCGCGATTTTCAACTCGCTCTCCATCTGCAGTTTGACTCGCTGGTCTTCCATCAGTCGCGCGTTTTCGAGAATCGTCGAAGCCTCGATCGCAAGCGTCTGGAGCACCTCGCGATTTCCGGCCGAAAGATCGGCGGGAGACAGGCGGGAATCCAGATACAACAGTCCCACGGTTTGCTGGGCATGCGAAGCGATCCGGGTTTCTTCCATGGACCCGCTTTGCACCAGCACCAGCGGCACGCACAGAGCGCTGCGCAGCTCGAGCGCGGCTACGCTGCGATCGATTCCTTCCTGCGTCTCCGTGGAGCCCGGATTGAACGCCATCGATAACAGCTCGCGGCGCGAATTTAGCGCCCGCTGGATCACCGAGGTGGGAACGCGCAGATCGCCAGCATCGAGTGCCTGGCCTTCCAGGTCGCGCGCTACCGATACTTCCAGGCTGTCGCCCTTGCGCAGCAGCAGAAATCCTCGCTCGCAGCCGGTGACGGCCAAAGCCGCGTCCACCACCGCGGTCAGCACCTCCTGCGTGGACAGCGAGTTTTGCAGCGCACGAGCCACTTCCATCAGGGAGCGGAGCTTGCCCAGGTTGTTGTCACCCATGCCGCCGGAACGGGAAGTGGACGAGATCTGATCCAGAATGCGGTTAATCTCTCCGGCTTCGAGCGTGAACGTCAACTGATAGGATTCCGGCACGCCCAGGTCGATGCGATCCGAATTGCGCAGGATGTGGCGAGCCACGCGCTCGCCATTGACCCAGGTGCCGTGGCGGCTGTCCAGATCCTCCAGCACGTACTGGCCGTTCTCGGCGATGATGCGGGCATGCGTGCGGGAAGCCCGGTTGTCGCGGAGGACCAGGTTATTGTCGGGCTGGCGGCCGATCAGGAACGGCAGCGCTTCGATGGGAGTGCGGGTGCGCTGGCCAGAGGGATTCAGAACCACCAGAGCGGCGGGCGGCAAGCCCGTGCGGGCGTCCACCTGCCCTTTCGCGCCGGGGGCCCCCATCAGACGGCCTGCTTTTCTCCCTGGTCTTCTTTTGCGCGCAGGTCGTCTTTTGAACGAAGAACCTGGCAATGCGAGCAGTATCCGCCGATTTCGGTGCGCGCGAAGGCAATCTCGAATCCGAACTGTGATTGGACCTGGCCACGCACGGCCTGCAGCTGTTCGCCGAAAAATTCCTCGACACGGCCGCAACGCAGGCAAATAATATGCGCGTGCTCCTGTTTCAGACGGGTCTCGTAGTAATGTTTTTCGCCCTCGAAATGAGCCAGATCCAGCTCGTCCACTAGGCCGCCTTCCTTGAGCAGCTTCAAGGTGCGATACACGGTGACGCGATTGAGTTTGGGATCTTTTTCTTTGGCCATCTGATACAGACTTTCGGCGTCCAGATGCAGACCGGAATTATCGATCAGATCGAGCAGCAAGCGCCGCTGGCGCGTCAGGCGAACCCCGCGTTCGCGCAGCGAATCTTGAATGCCGGAGCTGGCCATGGCTCTAGTAGGAGGTTAACATGGCGCAGTGCCGGTGTCAGCGGTGAGGGCCGACCTTAGTATATGTATCGATTACACGGCACCGGCAAAAACTACGGCATGGCAGCGGTTCAAAGTACTGATTGCAGAAGGAGTGCCTTAATGGCACATTTGGCAGGCCGATTGCCTTCAGGTGTGCGGGCCCAAGCGGCTCGAGAATGAGTGAGGAATACCATGAAAACGACAACCAAATTGGGAATCGTACTCTGCATAGCGGGGATGGCCGGTTATGCCAAGGACTTGGATGGCAAGCTAATTGATGCGTCGTGCTATCAGACCAGGTCCACGTCGGCCACGTCGGGACAAAAGCCCGTCTCGCTCGAACACATTGATAAGGATTGCGCTCCCACTTCATCCACCACCACCTTCGCGATTCTGGCGGATGGAAAAGTCTACAAACTGGATCCTTCCGGCAACGCCCGCGTGGTAGAGGACAGGGGACGAGGACAAATAAAGGCCGATAAAGATGGTGACGTTCACATCTCCGTCACCGGCTCCCTCGAAGGCGACACGATTGTGGTCGACAAAATCAAAGGCCACGACTAGGAGTGCATTAGTAGCTCTGAGCGCTTCCCCGAAGGCCTAAGGGGAAGCGCCTAGTCCAGTTATCCCTCCCGCCGTAATTTCTCCGCCCATAGCAGTACTTCATCGCAGTTCCACCCCACGCCTGAACACCCACCGCTTCTATTACTTGTCGAAATTACACAAGTCTTACAAAAGGTTAGGGAGAACCCTGGTAGGTTGGGAGTGCACGAAACCAATTGGAGATTCAGTGAGTACCGATCCGATCATCCTTCCAAACCGCCAGAAACTCAACTGGCTTACCACCATCGTATTGATATTGCTGCACATCGGAGCCGTTGCTGCGCTCTTTATGTTCAGTTGGCGGGTCTTCGCCGCCACCCTTTTTCTGTACTGGATGACCATAGGTCTGGGCATCAGCATGGGCTATCATCGCCTCCACACCCATCGCTCATATCAGATACCGCTATTCCTCGAGTACTTCTTTGCCGTATGCGGCTCACTCACGCTCGAAGGCGGGCCGATCTTTTGGGTCGCCACGCACCGACTGCACCACCAGAAGTCGGATCAGCCCGGCGACCCGCACTCTCCCCACGACGGCGCATGGTGGTCCCATATCGGCTGGATCCTGCTGGGCGAGACCAATCACAACAACACGCGGGTCCTCTCGAAATACGCGCCCGACTTGGCGAAGCACAAGTTTTACGTGTGGCTCAACAACTACCACTGGGTCCCGTTAACCGTACTCGGACCGCTGCTGTACGCTATCGGCGGCCTCCCCCTCCTTTTGTGGGGCGGCTGTTTGCGCGTAGTAGTCGGCCTCCATTCCACCTGGCTGGTCAATTCCGCGACCCACATGTGGGGCCGGCGCCGGTTTGAAACTCGTGACGACTCCCGTAACAGTTGGTGGGTCGCTCTTCTCACGTTCGGCGAGGGCTGGCACAACAATCACCACGCGCACCCCACATCCGCCCGGCACGGCCTGGCCTGGTATGAGATCGACCACTCCTGGATTCTGATCACCATTCTCAAGTTCTTCGGTATCGCCAAATCCATCAAGGTCGCCAGCATCCGCAGCCAGTCCGCCGCACGGGAAGCCGCCTAGGCGCCTCCCGCGGACACCCCAACTCCGGCTCGCGTAAGCTGGAGTAATCATGGTAGTGCCCGGCCGCGGAAAGTCGATCGGATTCTTCATCGCTCTCGGCGTGGCCCTCGTCTCGGTCATCGTTCTCCTCTATGTAGGCTGGATTTACCTGAGATGGCGCAGCGGGATTCTGCTTTTCCTGGGCGTGGTGCTGGGCGCGATGCTGATCAGCGGCATCGTGCTGAATACCTTCTTCCTGGTCCGTGAAATTCGCCGGAATGAGCAGCAGGACGCGTTCATTAATGCGGTAACCCATGAATTAAAGACCCCGGTCGCGTCCATCCGCCTGTACCTCGAAACCCTCCAGACCCGTGCCGTCGATGAGACTAAGCGTAAAGACTTCTACCGCATCATGCTGGAAGACAGCGACCGCTTGCTCGACACTATCGAACAGATCCTGCGCACCGGACGCATCGGCCACAGCGGCCGCAAGCCCACGCTTTCACGCATCGATCTCGGCGGACTGGTCGAGGAGTGCGTGACGCGTGCCCGCACGCTGTACGGTTTGTCGCCGGAGTCGCTGGCATACCAGCCCGGCTCTCCCATGACGATCCTGGCGGACATGGATGAGGTTCGCGCGGCGGTTTCCAATCTCATCGATAACGCCGTGAAATATTCCGGGCTGAACATAAAGGTGTCGGTGGAGATCGCCGCGACCGACGAGAAACACGTTTCCGTCCGAGTGTGCGATCAGGGTCCCGGTATTGCGAAGACCGAATTGAAGGCGATCTTCAAGCGTTTTTACCGCGCTCGCGGACCGTCTGCTCCGCGAGTGCCGGGAACTGGTCTTGGTCTGTATATTGTGCGCTCGGTCGCCAAACGCCACGGCGGACGCGCCTGGGCGGAAAGCGAGGGTCCGGGACGCGGCAGCACGTTTGTGCTGCAACTGCCCATCGCTCGATGAGTAAAGTTCTGGTGGTCGAAGACGAGCAGCACCTCGCCGACGGGCTGCGTTTCAACTTGGAAGCCGAAGGGTATCAGGTCCGGGTCACCGATACCGGAGAATCGGCTCTGGCGGTGTTAAGTGCGGATCCCACGGCCTTCGATGTTGTCGTGCTGGACGTGATGCTGCCGGGCAAGGATGGCTTCAGTGTCATGTCTGAGATGCGCGGAGCCGGTCAGTTCGTCCCCACCCTCATGCTTACGGCGCGCGGCCATCCTAACGACGTTCTGAAAGGATTCGCCGCCGGTGCGGATGACTATCTTACGAAGCCTTTCGATCTGGCGATTTTGATCGCCCGGATTCGCGGCCTGCTGCGCCGTCGCGAGTGGCTCGCGGCGTCCTTAAAAGCGCCTTCCGCACCCTCGCCCACCCAGGACGTTTTTACGTTCGGCGACAAATCGGTCGACTTCGATCGCCTGGAACTGCATGTTCGTGACCTGACCTTTCCGCTGACGCTCATGGAGGCCAACGTTCTGCGTTACCTGATCCAGCACGATGGCAAGCCGGTATCGCGGAAAAAGATGCTCGAGGAAGTATGGAACCTTCACGAGGACACCGATACGCGCGCGATTGACAACTTCATTGTTCGGCTGCGGCGCTACATTGAAGACGACCCTGCCAAACCCCGCCACGTGCTTACCGTTCGCGGCGTAGGCTACCGGTTCGTGTCCGTACCGGATAAAGAGGACTGACCCCTGGAATCCCTGCTCGCAGAACTTTCGCAGCACGGCTACACCATTCTGTTCGCGATTGTCTTCTTTTGAAGCGGTCGGGTTTCCGATTCCCGCTGCGCTAGGCCTGCTGGTCGCCGGCGGCGCCAGCGTTCGCGGGTCACTCTACCTGCCTCTGGCGTCAGGCAGTGCCGTCCTGGCCCTGATCATCGGCGACACACTGATGTTTCTCTGGGCCGCTACACCGGATGGTGGCTGCTTGGCCTGCTGTGCCGTCTCTCGTCTCAATCCGGAATCCTGTATTCTCCGCTCGGGGGATTTATTCTATCGGCGCGGGCGTACGATTTTGGTGTTCGCAAAGGTTTGTCCCCGGCGTCAATACCATAGCAGCGCTGCTGGCCGGAAGCATGAATATGCGTTTCGGACAATTCGCCGGACTCGATTTCACGGGAGCCTCACTGTACGTTGCAGCCTACCTTTCGGTTGGCTTTCTGTTCAGCGATGCGCTCGGAACCATCACCAAGAATTACGCGATGTTCAGTCGTGCGCTGAGTTCGGTGTCGATCGCGGCCGCGCTCGGCTACCTGGGATTTAAGGCTTGGATTTGGATCAAGGCGGATCGAGTCCGCGGATCCAAGCGCCTCGAACTCACGCGATTGTCAGCACGTTCTTCGCTCCCAGCCGGCGTTTAACAGTCTGCAACGCAGGCCATCCGCGGCCGCTGATTCCAGCGGCAGCCCGGCCTTCTTCCAGGCCTTCAATCCGCCCTTAATCACTGCAACGTGGACGCCTTTCGCCAAGAGGCGCTGGGCGACACGAGCGCTGGTGGCGTCCCCCGGTCGCGAACGTCCCGCCCTCCGACAGCTCCATGAATTGCTGGTTGAGCGCCGCACGAACTCAGTCTGATCCAGATGATTGACGAACCGCCGCATGAGGATTCGCAAATCGGCCGCGGTCGCCGCGACGGCGTTTCCGTGCCCCCAGACATCCGCGAGCAACAGGCGGCTGATCCGCCCGGTGGCGCAGCTCGATGCATAATAAACGTCGCCGCCGGCCTTCGCCTGCCCGTAAGGCTTGATATAAACTCGCGCGTTCACCCCCCCCCCGAATTCCACACCGGCGGATGTGAGCTGGCTTCCCCCCAGACTTCCATGCACTGCATGCGTTGCCTGGCCGGGCCGCCGTTCACATGGGCATTATAGCGGGCTCCTTTTGTAATGTTGTAATGTCAACTGTGGATCCGGCCGGCGGCGTATTCCTCATTTTGCTGTTGTTCGTGGTGGTTTTCGCGCTACTGGCCCGGAAACTTCAGACGCCCTATCCCATCGTCCTGGTGATCGCCGGCCTGGTGCTCAGCGTGATCCCGGGCACGCCGCACATACCGCTGAATCCCAGGCTAATTTTTACGGTCGTGCTGCCGCCGCTTCTGTATGCCGCCGCATGGGTGACCTCCTGGCGCGAGTTTCGTCACAACCTGGTCAGCATTGTGTCCTTGGCCTGCGGGCTGGTCGGGTTTACTATCGCCGGGGTCGCGTTCGCCTGCCAGTGGCTGTTCCCTGGCTTCGACTGGCGGATCGGCGTGATCCTCGGCGCCGTCGTGGCGCCTACCGACGCGGTCGCGGCCACCGCCATCGCATCGTCCGTGGGACTTCCGCGGCGAATTGTGGATCTGCTCGAAGGGGAAAGCCTGCTGAACGACGCTACCGGCCTAGTGGCGCTGGAATTCGGTATCGCACTCGTTTACGAAGGGACCACGCCCACCTTCGGCGCAGGCTTGCTGCGGTTCGTCTACCTGGTGGCTGCCGGTCTCGGCGCCGGCGCCCTGGTCGCGGTGGCCGTCGCGTGGATCGAGCGCTGGATCGACGACGGCCCCATCGAAATCGCCATCTCCCTGATGGTGCCCTACGCGGCTTACCTGGGCGCGCAAGCCATCGACGCATCAGGAATCCTGGCGGTGGTCGCGTGCGGGCTGATTTTGAGCCGTCAAAGCGGCGGGATCTTCTCGCCCGCGGTTCGTCTCCAGGTCTACTCGGTGTGGAGCGCGATTGTGTTCATCCTCAACGGCCTGGTCTTCGTACTGATCGGCCTGCAAATGCCGGAGATCGTCCGCGGCCTCGCGGGCATCAGTCTGTCGCGCCTGGTGGCTTATGGCGCGCTGCTCAGCGCTGTGTTGATCCTGCTGCGCCTGATGTGGGTCTTCCCAGGCGCGCGCCTCTCCTATTTCATCCGACGTCGCGTTCTGCATCAGACCGAGCCCCGTCCCTCAGGAAAGGAATTACTGGTATTCGGATGGAGCGGAATGCGCGGCGTGGTAACCCTGGCGGCAGCCATGGCGCTGCCCAATTCGCTGCCGGATGGCGCCACCTTCCCCCAGCGCAACCTGGTCGTGTTTCTCGCGTTCAGCGTGGTAGTCTCGACGCTGGTAGCGCAGGGACTGAGCCTGGCACCCTTGATCCGTTCTCTCGGCCTGGCAGGCGGGTCGGGCCTGAAGTGCGAGGAGCAGGAGGCGCATCGCATTGCCCTCCAGGCGGCCCTATCTCATCTTGAAGAAACGCGCGGCCATGATCGCGCCGAATATGCGGGCGTGTACGACGATCTCGCACAGCATTACCGCGAACAGATCGAGGCTCTGGCGGCATCCTACGCTGAACCGGATGGCGGGACCCCCGCGCGGGCCCTGCACTATCGCAAACACCGGACGCTGTCCCATGAGCTGCTGGGTGTGCAGCGTCGAACCCTCTTGCGTATTCGCCAGGAGGGCCGCATCAACGATCAGGTTCTCCGCGATCTCGAGCGCGATCTGGACCTGCAGCAAGCCCGCGACTCCTAGGCGCCAGGCAGGCGCGTCGCCGCGGGCCTCAGTGCCTCCTGGGCAGGAGTCGGGGCATGCTCCGCCGAAGGCGTCAAGGAAGCCTCCAGGATCGCAGCGCCTTCCGCGCTGGCCCTGGTTGCGGAGTCCCGGTCGACCACGAACTGAACCGCGTCGGCCAGGCTCGTGACCAGTTTGTCCGGCGGCGAAGGTCGAAACCGCTGCATGGCCCGCTCCGTGTCGCCAGTGAATCCCCACACGCCGACCATCACCTTCACCCGGGGAAATCGCTCTTGGAGTTCCCGGCTGAGCGTGCGGGCCCGGGCGAAGGCGAACGGCGGTAAAGCCGAAATACAGAAGGTATCGTTCTCCTCGGGCTTCAGCAGCTCGATGACGTGTTGCGTGGTAGCGTCCCGGGGAAGCGAAACAGCGCTGTAGCCGGATTGCTCCAGTAGTTGGGCTAACATCGCCGCGGTAATCTCATCCGCTTCATCGCTGGCGGGAATACAGAATACCCGGCAGGGGGGAGCCTCCGGGCTTTTCTTTTTGCTCGCGCCGCTGGCCAGAAGAATTTCGGCTTGGAGGGTGCGCTCGGAGAATTCGACCACCATCTCTTTGACGCTCATGAACACGAACTCCTCCCGTGTCGGATCCAGCGCACCCTTGTGCCGGTCCTGTTCGGCCATGGTCAGAGCCGGAATGATCACAGCGTCATACAGTTGCGATAGGGAATTCTCCGTCACGTAGAGTCCGGCCACGGCGCGAGCCTCCTGGTCGTCCATCGCCAGCAGGCGCTGGTAAAAACGGGCTTCCGCCCCCAGCACCGATTCGTCCCCTAGCAGGACATGCAGAAATGAGAACTCCGGCACGTAGCGACCCAGCACCACCACGCAGACGGTAAGCGGAGTCGACAGGATCAGGCCCGCTGGTCCCCACAGTACCGTCCAGAACACCGCGGACAGAAGCAATGCCAAGGATGAGATTCCCGTTTGCATTCCATACAGCCACGGTTCCACAAAGTTGCTGGTCACAAGCTCCAGGGCGGCGAACAACAGGAATACCAGCACCGGAGGCAGCCAATTATCGAATACGGCCAACGCCAGCGTAAAGGGCAGCAAGCCCGATATCACGGCTCCGGCATAGGGGACAATCCGCAGAATTCCCGCCACGCTTCCCCACAAAGGCGCATAGGGAATACCGATCAGATATAGGCCGATTACGCACAACCCGCCAAAGCACAGGTTCACCAGGAGTTGCATCAGCAGATAGCGGCTGACCCGGCCCGTGGCGTCATCCAGCGCTTGTGTCATCAGGTTCAATTGATTCAGCCCCACCAAGCGGAAAAATCGATCGTGCAAATCTTTTTGGTGGATCAGCAGGAAGGCCGTGAAGATCAGTACCATGCCGAACTCACCCAGGGGTTTCAGGAAGGGTTGGGCTAAGTCGCGCAGATGTTCCAGTTCGTTAGACGGCTGGTCGACAATCCGCACGGGTTGCGGACGATCGCCGCGAACGGTGGAGACCGGAGGAGCCACGCTCATGACTTCGGTGGCGAGTTCCTTAATGCTGGTGCTGGCCCGTCCCACCGCGCCTTGGCCCGGCGCGCGCATGGCCTCTAACTTGTTATGAATATTTTGCCGATACCTGGGCAGTTCGTTCGCTACACCCACCAGCTGATTGAAGATTACCCAGCCGACACCGCCTCCGATCGCAATGGTCACGATCATCACCAGCGTCACCGCTGGAACCTGCCCGAAGCGTATTCTCCGCAGCCAGTCCACGGCCGGCGTCAGAATCAGGGCCAGCGTAATCGCCAGGGCGAGAGGAACCAGGATCTCGCGAGCCAGGTACAGCACAGCGATAACAGCAATCACAATCGCGGTGGTCCGGACTCCCGATGAACCAGTTGAGTGGCGATGCTTGATCATGGCCGCGGGGGCTTTCGGCGTATCGACGGAATGATTCCGAGATTCTACCATCCGCGACCGGAACGCAGAACTCAGTCGTCTTTACCCAGGTATTCCGAAGGCACGTCGTCCTCGGGAACTTCTTTCGTATGAACCTCGGCCACGTCTGCGTCCGGGGCGTCTTCGATGCCAGCGACCGCTTCGGCCTCAAAAGACTGCCCTTCTTCGACTAGTTCCAGGACGCTCTCCGATCCGGCCTCCGCCTCGTCTGACAATCCCTGCGTGTCTCCCGACTGCCCCGCGGAACCCGGGCCCAGTCCTTGCTCCCTTTTGGCACGGGCAGTGCTATACGTTCGGTGGCCTTCGTCCTGTGGCTTTTCCATAAGCGTCTTCGTTGCAAGTGTACTGCCAATCCTTTAAAAACGGAACGGCCGGTCTCGTGCACATGCCTTTAGGACACAGAGAGCGATTCCACTATGGCAAGCTAGAATTGTCCTGACAGATCGCCGGAAAGACTGCATGCCGCACAATTGCGATCCCATATCTGCCGCCGCCGATCCCACCATCGGGGACCGCTGTCCGAAGTGCGGTCTGAAGATGGAGCCCATCGACATCGGCGTCGAAGGGCTGGCTCTGCAGGAATTACAGCTATGCCCGGGCTGTTATCTGGTCACCTGGACCGATGAGAACGGTCCCCACGCCCGCCAGGGTGTACCTGTGAAAGCGGGCGAGAACCCCCAGCTGGAACCAAATGCCGGCGATTCAGGCTGGCTGTCGGGCGAACCGGAAGAATGTTAGGGAGTGAGTGACTGTCAGGAGTGACCACTATCCGCCACGGGCGTCCGCGATTGGTCGGCACGCGGATCGTCTTATCGGGCCGGCTCTTGCGTTGCGGGTGCCGCTTGCCCACGGCCGCCGCCCCGGCCACCGCGGCCTCCCCGGCCCGGCGTCGCTGACGGTGCGCCTGCCTTGGCGCCCTTCTCCACCAGGAAATCGACAACCGATTGGTATCGCAGTGCCCTGGCCGCGTCGAGTGCGGTGCGTCCGTCGGTGTTCACAAGATTAACGTCGGCGCCGAGTTCGACTGCTAGCTTCACGCTTTCAAGGGTTAGCGCTTCGCGATCGAACTTCTCTGCTTCCACCCAGGGGCTGGCACGAAGCATTCCCACCGCCGCCATCACTGCGTTGACGGTTTCCTTGCGCGGCACACCTCCGAAGCCTTGCTCGGCGACCCAGTCGGCGTGGTGCACGAACTTGGGATCGGCGCCATGCTGGACCAGAAGACGCATGATATCGGGCTCGGTGAAGCGGGCGGCCAGCCAGTAGGGCGTCGCTCCGACCAGCGGGGGCTCGAAGTGGAAATCCTCGGAGGAGCGGCGCGTGGGCGTAAACGTCTTCAAGGGAAAGTTGGGATCCGCATGATGGTCGAGTAACGCCGCGACCATTTTCTCATCGCGCCGCTCGATGGCTTCGTGCAGCGCGGTAAATCCATTCGGAGCCGCATTGGGATCCGCACCTTTATCGAGCAGGAATATCACGAGATCGGTAAAGCCCGAGTGCGCGGCTAAGGTCGTCGCGCTGACGCCCCACGCATCGGCATCGTTCACGTTTGCGCCGGCCGCCAACAGGAGTTTAGCCGACTCGAGATCGCCCACGCGCGCGGCGAACATCAGCGCGGTCTCCCCCCCGTGCGGGATCTTCAGGTTGTAGGGGAGATATCCGTGCGGCGGCACCGCCATCACCTCGCTCCAGACATCCGAGCGAGCCTTGAGATCGGCGCCGTGCGCGAGCAGCACCTTGACCACAGCGGGATGCGTCTGCGAGACCGCCCACATGAGCGCCGTCTGGCCGCGCGTGCCGTGCACGTTCGGCTTTGCTCCCTTGGCCAGCAACTCTTCAACAACTGCTGGATATCCCGAGCGCGCGGCCACCATCACCGGCGTTTCACCGGCGAGCAACGCTGCGTTGGGATTCGCGCCGGCATCCAAAAGCTTCTTGACCATGGCCAGGCTTCCGTTCTGGCTGGCATTCCACAGAGGCGTCGCACCCAGGTCGTTGGCCGCGCTGGCTTTCGCACCGGCTTTCAGAAGAAGATCCGCGATTTCCAGGTCGTCGCGGTAGGCGGCCCAGTGGAGAGCGGTCGTGCCGTCGGCCTCGGCCGCATTGGGATCGGATTTCTTTTGAAGCAGCGACCGAATGGCAGCCTTGTCATCGTGTTTGGCAGCCTCCACCAGCGGCGCTTTGCCGCTATCGGCGCCAGGCAGCGATACGGCCAGCGACGACACGACAAACACCAGCGGGATCAGGCGCCGCAGTCGAGTCATGGGATTAGGCCTCGGGCAGCGTATCGATGGGAAGTTTTCCGTTGCTGCCGCCGACCTTCTCGACCGGATAGTCCATCTTGTCCATGATCGTCATCAGAAGGTTGGCCTGCGAAGGCTTGTTCGCGAACTTCAAATGGCGGCCGCCTTTGGTCTTTCCGCAACCGCCGCCGACCAGCATCTGGGGCAGATTGTCGCCGGAATGCCCGTTGCTGTTGGAAATGCCCGCGCCATAGAGAATCGTGATGTGGTCGAGCAGCGAGCCGTCGCCGTCCGGGGTCGCCTTCAGCTTCGCCAGATACTGCGAGAACAGCTTGGCGTGATAGGTATTGATCTTCGACATCTTCTCGATCAACTCGGGAATGTTGTTGTGATGCGAGAGCGGATGGTGGGCTTCCGGCACGCCGATTTGGGGATAAGGCCGCGGGCTTTGCTCCTTGCTGAGCATGAACGAAATCACGCGCGTCAGATCGGACTGGAGCGCCAGGACCTTCAAATCCATCATCAGGGCCAGGTGATCTTCGAACACCGGCGGTGCGCCCAGAGGCTGCTCCAGTGCGGGCAGCTCGATGTTGCTCTGCTTCTCCGCCATCTGGATACGTCGCTCCACGTCGCGAACGGCATCGGTGTATTCATTCACCTTGACCTGGTCTTGCGGTCCCAGCTCCTGCTTGATGCTAACGAGTTTTTCGTTGACCGAATCCAGAATGCTCTTGTGCTGCTGGATTCTCTTTGCGCGGGCCGCGCGGTCCGTGCTGCCGCTATCGCCGAACAGCTTCTCGAAGACGGTGCGAGGATTCCAATCCATCGGCAAGGGCTGGGTCGGACTCCGCCAGCAAAGCGTATCGAGGTAGGCGCAGCTCAGATTGCCGGTGCAGGCGCCGGCATTGGCCGGCAGGTCCATGCAGATCTCGAGCGTCTCCAGCTGCGTTTCCTGGGCGAAGTGCTTGCCGAGCATCTGGTCGATGGATACGTCGGCGATGATTTCGATTTCGTTGCGCCCGCCGCGCGGCGTTCCGGTCAGAAAAGATCCCGAGGCGCCGGCGTGAATGTAGTTCCAGCTCGCCTTGATGCCGGAGAAGACCAACATCTGGTCCTTATAAGCGGCCAGCGGCTCCATGATGGAATTTAGCTCCAAAGCCGTGCCTTCGCCTTTGGGAGTCCAATATTCCATGGCCATGCCGTTGGGAACGTAAAAAGCCTGGAAACGGTGCGGCGCTTTCGTGGCGGCACGCAGCGGAGGAAGCATGGCATCCAGAAACGGCAGCGCCAGGGTGGTGCCGAGCCCCTTCAGAACCGTGCGACGAGGCAGCGACTTGGTGAGGAAGGCCATGTTCTCCTTCTCCTTACCTCTTAATTCTAGCGAACTTAGCCGCAAACCGGGGCGCAGGTTTCAATTCTGTGCGTTGCGCTGGGTCCCCAACCAAAGTATATTGGCAGAATCCGTCAAGGAGTCCTTATGCGCAAAACCCTATTAACCGTCGCCCTGCTTTTGGTGCCCTCATATCTTGCGGCCGCGTGCACCGGTGGCACGCCTGTTTCTGGAGTTTACGGACCGGGTCAGGGCGCCAGTGGCCTGGCGCAGTACGTGGTGGTGATGCCGGTGGCGACAGCGGACTGTCAATACAACGGCGATATCATCCTGTTCGCGCACGGGTACGTCGTGCCCGGCTCGCCCGCCGGAACATGGCTCAGCCAACTCATCTTGCCCGACGGCACCAGCCTTCCCGATTTGGCGAACAGCCTGGGATTCGGCTTCGCTGCGTCGGGCTTTTCCAAGGACGGCCTGGCGATTGTTCAGGGCATTCAGGACACCAAGGCGCTGACCAACGTGATTTCCGGGCTCGGGATTCCGGTGCATAAGTACTTCGTGACGGGCGCCTCGGAAGGCGGCGCCATTGCGGCCATCTCCGTCGAAAACGACCCCGCCTATAGCGGCGGAGTGGCTGTGTGCGCTCCCATCGGCAGCTTCCAGAAGCAGATCAACTACATTGGCGACGTCCGCGTCCTGTTCGATTACTTTTTCCCGGGTGTTCTCAAGACCGGTACGCCCGCCGAGAGTGCGATCAACATTCCCCAGGCCCTCATGGACAATTGGACAACGGTGTACGCCCCTGCCGTAGTTCAGGCGTTAATCTCGAATCCCGCGGCCACGCTCCAACTGCTCAACACCGCCCAGATTCCGATTGGTCTTGACCCAAGTAACGCGATCGATGCTATTACGGGCGCTCTCGCGTACAACGTGTTCAGCACCAACGACGCTAAGGAGACTTTACGCGCGAGTCCGCATGGCAAGAGTCCTCACCTGGGGAATCCGTACGACAATATCGGCCGCGTTTTTCACGGTTCGTTCAACGATGTGAAACTCAACGCGCTGGTCGCGCGCTTCGCCGCCGATCCAATCGCTACCATTCATCTGGCGGCTTACGAGACCACTGGGAATCTGCACGATCCGTTGATTACGCTCCACAACCTGGCCGATCCGCTGGTTCCGTTCTGGCAGGAGACACTGTACAACGCCAAAGTGGCTTCCCAAGGCGCTTCGGCCCAGCTTTCTCAGATTCCGGCGCCGGAGTACGGGCACTGCAACGTGAACGCCACGGAGACCGGGACCGCGCTATCGCTGATGGTATTTAAAGCGGGCCTGTAAAGTTTATTTCCCTGCCATGTGCTGCATGCTTTTTTCGTTCTCCAGGCAGATCTCATCAATCAGCTCGGTATCGAGAACGATGGTTTGCTTGAACGACACGGTCCAGGGCTTGGTGTAGGCTTTGGGATCGTCCACTGTAACTTCGATCTCCAGGTGCCCAAAATCCGGGCGCCGGAACCGCTCGGTCACCTTCGCCGCGCTGGTCAGCGGATCGCCGCGCATATCGAGCCACAGATCGTCGCGATATCCGATGGTCTGAACCACCAACGTGTCTCCATCCCACTTGCCCGATGAGTAGCCGTTCCAGGAAGGCTGCGGATCCTCCGGCAGCGGACGTCCATCCGTAAAGATCTGCCGGTAGCCCGCATTGAACTCATCCAGAATGGCGACCAGCCCGCGCGTCTGGATGAACTTCTGGATGTGTGGCAGCGCGTAGGCCCGCGGAAAGCTGTTCGGCAGGCACTTCGAATGCGGATCCTGCGTGCCCGCGGTCGCCGCCCGCCCCTTCATCAGAGCAGCGGCCCAAGGTGTATACGGCAAACCGCCAGGCATGCCGTCCGCGATATTCCCAGCCTGCCTGGGGAGACCCAGGCTCGAGTCTCCGATACCCAGACCCTTCTCGATGCACTCGCCGCTGTCGTCCTTGATGTCGGGTGGGCACGACCCTTCATGGCCAAGGTTGAACCACATTCCCGTTAGGTCGGGCTTGCGATCGGCAGTTCTGGGCGCGGGCGCCGCAAGGTCGGGTTTCCCGTCGCTGGTCTTGGGGACACCCGCAGTCGGATAATGCAGCCACTGGGCGGATAGCGACGACGCAAGAAGTATCGGGATGAGAAGTTTCAAGTTAGTTGGACGCCGTGACCGCAGGTTGCGCGGCGCGCATCTGGAACGCCGGGCTCTCGACGATCCCCTCAATCAGTGACGACCATCGGTATTGCCTGGCCGCGGCGTCGCGAACAATCTTGCGCACCGCAGGCTGGTCGAAATATTCCAGGCGCCGGCCCAGCGCATACGCCATCAGTTTCTCGGTGACCGTGCGCGGAAATTGCTCCGGGTCCTTGAGCAGCGCCGCCCGCAGTCCTGAGAGTCCGTTGATCTTCATGCCGCCGGCTGTGGTTCCGCTGGCGTCCACCGGCTTGCCGGCTTCGTCGATGGTGCGCCAGCCGCCGACTACATCGTAATTCTCCAGCGAAAATCCGAGCGGATCGATAACCGAATGGCAGCTATTGCAGGTCGATTGGGTACGATGCTGCGCCAGCCTTTCGCGCATCGACTTCGGGATGGTGCCGGGTTTGGTCTCGAGCGTCGCATTCACTCCCGGCGGGGGCGGCGGAATCGGAGTGCCAAAGATGTTGTTCAGCAGCCATTTGCCGCGCAGCACCGGCGATGTGCGATCGGGATAAGAAGTGGTTACCAACAATGCTCCCTCCGCCAGCAACCCCCCGCGCTGATCGTGATTGGGGAGTGCGACTCGCCGGAAACGGCTGCCATACACGCCGGGAATCCCGTAATGCCGCGCGAGCCGTTCATTGACGAACGTATAATCCGCGTCCAGCAGATCCTTCACGGGACGATCCTCGCGCAGCGTGCTGGCCACGAACATCTCCGTTTCCTTCTGAAACGCTTGCAGCAGACTTTCGTCGTAGTTGGGATACTTGGTCGGATCCACGACCACATCCTCGACCTGGCGCAGATCCAGCCACTGCGCGGCGAAATCGTTCACCAGCGCGTCAGTGGCCCGCGGATCGGCCAGCATGCGCCGCACTTCTTTTTCCAGACTTTGGGTATTGCTGAGTTGTTTGTGCTCCGCCAGCGTAAGCAGGTGATCGTCGGGTATGCTGCTCCACAGGAAGAACGACAGGCGCGAGGCCAATTCCAAATCGCTGAGCCGATACTGGGCAGCTTTCGTGGCCGGCTCGCGAATCACGCGCAGCAGAAAATCCGGATCCACCAGCATGCGTTCGAGCGCGAACTGAATCCCGTTGTCGAAGCTTCCACCGTCCTGCCGGCCTTGATCATAGAACCCCAGCAGCGTGTCGGTATCGGCTTTCGTCGCGGGACGCCGGTACGCAAGCCTGGCCATCCTGGAAAGGATCGTCGCCGCGCAGGAGCGCTGTTCTGCTACCGCTTTGGGCGGCTGACAGACATAAATCGCATGGCGGCTGGCGGTGTCTTTCGCAGGACCTTTCACATCGTAAGGTCCGCCGATCTGGACCGAGCCGACGTTCGCGTTGCCCATGTACACCTGGTCATTTGAAATGACACGGCCGAGCTGGGTCGGTTGCGGGAGACCTTCCGGTTCCCACATCTCTCGCACGAATGACACGCCCACAACGCGCGAACCCGCCTGCACCGGAACCCGGACTTCCAAACCGGCGTCTCCCGTGAGTTGCATGTACGTTTCCCACTCGGGATCGCCGGCAAAACCTGGTTCGCCATCGCCGGCATAACTGGATGCCGCGGGACGACCTTTGCCCGCGCCACCCACGGTGAAGCGTTTCAGTAACTTCCCATCCAGGCGGATTTCCACCTGCTGTGGCCAGCCCATGCCCTTGAGGTAATCCTGATACTGCCGCTGGAGGCGAACCTTAATAAGATACTCGCCGTCCACCGGAAAATCGTAATGAACCGCCAGTCCGCCGCGGGATCCGAACGGCAGGTCTTCATCCATCCGGTCTTCCTGCAGCACGTGCAGCGGAACCTCGAATGATTCCAGGTTGGGCTTGGCGGGAGGCAATCCGGTCGCCAACCGGGTGACCTGACGAGCCACCGACATATACCGTTCGAGATGCGCCGTCGAAATAGATAGGGTATCCGCGAAGTCGTCGAAACTGCCGTCTGCCGTATCGTCGCCCGGCAGCAGAGACTTCACGTCCATATCGAGCGCGAACAGGTCGCGGATCGCGTTGTTATATTCCGAGCGATTGAGACGATGAACCGCGCCGATTCTGCCGGGATTCGGATTCGCCGCCCACTCCTGATCGATTTGGTTTTCGAGCGCCACCGCCACCGCGTGATAAGTGGCCTCATCTGCGCGCGGCATTCCGGGCGGCGGCATTGAGCCGGCGCGAAGTTTCGCGACTACTTTCTCCAGTGTTTCCGCTTGAGCGCCGGGGTTGTCGAGATCCAGTTTATCGAGCATCAGCCCAGCGGTTTTGAGTTTCTGGTTATGGCAAGTGACGCAGTAGGTGTCGAAGAAAACCCGGGGGGTCGGAGCCGCCCTTGGAGTCGCGTTCGCGGGCGCCTGAGCACTCATTCGCGAGAACGTCACAAACCCGGCTCCCATAAGGAGCGCGAAACCCGCTGCGTAGGCTGCCTTCAAGCACATTCTGCGTGGATGCCGAGTTGCCATACGGTGCATTCCGGACACCTGCAGTATACAACAAGGCCTTATCTGTCCATGAGATGCGGATCGTTATCGCGGGGTCGTTAGCGAAGATGCGGATCGTCCTTGCTATTTTCCTGACACACGAACTCGATCAGGTCCGTGTCGAGCATGATGCGCTGATGCACGGTGACGGTCCACGGCTTGGTGTATGCCTTCGGGTCATCAATGGTCACCTCAATTTCCAAATGGCCGAAATCGGCGCGGCGGTAGCGCTCGATGATTTTCCCCGACTCGGTCAGCGGACTGCCTTCCACATCCAGCCAGCCCAGATCGCGGAATTTCGTCGATTCCACCACCAGCGTGTCGCCTTCCCATTTTCCCGTCGAGTAGCCGAACCACCACGGCTCGGCGTCCTGCGGCAACGGACGGCCATCGGTAAAGATCTGCCGCAAGCCCGCGTTCGCCTCATAGATGATGACGATCAGGCCGGGCGTCTGCACCATCTTTCGGGGCTGGCCGTGCGTATGAAGCTGCATCACGCCCAGCGGCAAGCAATGTGCGTCGGGATTGTCAATGCTATTGGAGGCCGCTCGCCGGCGGTGCAGCTCGGCCGCCCAGGGCTGGAATGGAAGACCGTCATTGAATGAGGCCCCCAGGTTCCAGAACTGGCTGGTTCGCACTGACAGGGGAATAATATCGTTCGTCGCGGACGTGGACGGTGTTGCGGTCGGCGGCGTGGGTGAGGGCGTCTCCGGCGGCCGCTGATACTGCCAGACTCCCGACAAATCTGGATGACCGTCGGCGGCCCTGGGAGCGGGCCCCGCAAGGTTCGGCTTACCGTCGGCCGTTTTGGGAACATTGGGAGTCGGATAATCCGGCCACTGTGCGAGCAGCGCGGCCGGCGTCAAGGCCAGAAGCCCGCAAAGAAGATGGAGTCCACGTCGCAAAAAGTATTCCTCACAAAATACTCCGCGCGAGCGCCGCTGTCAATCGGCGACTTAACCAGCTTCGCTAGGGCAGCAGATATCCGTTGTTCGCCAGAATCGTGCGCCCTTCCGCGCTCAGCAGGAACGACCAAAACTGCTCGGCTTGTTTCGGGTGCGCCGAAGCCGCGACAATTCCCATCGCCTGCTCGATCGGCAAATAAAGCTGGCGATTGATTTTCAGGACCGTTCCTTCCTCATGCAGCACCAGCGAATAGGCGGTGAAGGCGGCGTTGGCGCTTCCCGATGCCGCAAACTGCCGCGCCATACTAATGCTGGTTCCATAGACCAGCTTGGGCCGGACCGCGTCCCAAAGACCCGCACCCTTCAAGACTTCTACGGTCGCTTGGCCATAGGGGGCCAAGTCCGGCTCGGCGATGGCGACGAACCGGATGTCCTTCCCCGCCAGGTCTTTCAGTTCGTGCACGGCGCTCGTTTGAGTCTGGGGAATCCACAAAGCCAGCTGCCCCAATGCGTAGATGGCTCGACTATCGCGCGTGATCTTCCCGGTGGCGACCAGCGAGTCCACATGCGCCGCATCGGCTGCGGCGAAAACATCGAACGGAGCTCCGTTATCGATCTGCGTGGCCAGCTGCGCCGTGGATCCGTAGCTGAAGATCACTTCCGTGCCGGTCTTCACCTGGAACGCGTGTCCGATTTCGCCAAACACGTCCATTAGATTAGCCGCGGCGGCTACGGTCAGTTTGACGTTCGTAGTGGATGCAGGTGCTCGCGGCTTGCCGCAGGAGCTGAGCAGCACCACGGCGGCCAAAACCCATCGCGTGAATCGGGCATCCATGAGATTGTTGCCTTAATTATATGCCGTCTTGTGCACGCGACATATCTGGATGGTGTTGTGTTAATCTTACATCGTCATTCTTGGACACCAGCATGATCTCCTTTTTTGTTGGTTTCGTTTTGGCCTCCGCGTTGTGTTTCGGACAGGCGGGCCGCGCTGAGCTGTTTGGCGCGATTCAGGATCCTTCCGGCCTGGCGGTGCCGCAGGCCAAGGTCGAAGCGAAAGACCAGGCGACGAATTTGCATTACAAAGTCGCCTCCGATGACCGCGGCGAGTATCATATCCTGGGCCTGCCCGCGGGCCAGTACACCTTGACAGTCGAGGAACCCGGTTTCCGCACGTATCATCAATCCGGCATCACCTTGCGCTTAGGGGATCGAACCAGCCTGGATGTGAAGCTGATTCTCGGCCAGCCTTCGCAGACCGTCGAGGTCACAGCGGCGGCTCCCCTGCTCCAGACCGCCAGCGGCGAAGTCAGCCTGAATGTGGATCGACAGAAGATCTCTACGCTGCCTCTGGACGGTCGCAACTTCATTCCGCTGGTCACGCTGGCTCCAGGCGTGGCGCTTCCCAACGGCCAGTTCCTTCCGCGGATCAATGGCAGCCGGCCGCGCACCAACGAGTATCTCTACGACGGCATCAGCGTGCTGCAACCGGAGCCTGGGCAGGTGGTCTACTATCCAATCGTCGATGGAATGGAGGAATTCAAGCTCAATATCAACGCCTATTCTCCGGAGTACGGCCGGTCCAATGGCGGGACTGTGATGGTGATCGGAAAATCCGGAAGCAACCAGTTCCACGGCGACGTCTTCGAGTTCTTCCGCAATGAAGCCTTGAACGCCAGGAACCTGTTCGCGCGCCCAGGCCCCAAGCCTGAATTTCGCCGCAACCAATATGGATTGACCGTGGGCGGACCGATTCAAACCAACCAAACGTTTTTCTTTGTGGATTGGCAGGGGACGCGCCAGCGCACCGGAATTACGCGCTTCAGCGTGGTTCCCACACTTGCGCAGCGGCAGGGAATCTTTACCCAACCGATCTTCGATCCGGCTACGTCGCCGCGCACGCAGTTCGTCAACAACACGATCCCGACGACGCGTTTCGATCCCCTCGCCATCCAGGTCCTGCGGCGCTATCCGCTGCCCAACGTCGCCGGCGCGAACAACTTCGCCCTCACCGGCACCGAACCCGACAATCAGGATCAGGCGGACTTCAGGATCGACCGCTACTTTAGGGAAAAGCACCGTATTTTCGGACGCTACACTTTCCTGCGCGACGACGATACGCCGGTTACCCCTTTGCCGGATGGAAGCGGAAGTCTGACGACTGGAGCGATCGGGCATGCGTTTACCCGGGGCGACGCGTTCGCCGGCGACTACAACTGGATGCTCTCTCCCATGGCTCTGAACCAGTTCCGCGTTGGCTACTCCAGGCGCGATCTCAACCAGACCTCGCTGCAAAACGGCGGGATCACGGTGCCCGGGCTGGCAGCCAATTCCTTCGGATCGGTGCTGCCGATCTTTACGGTCGCTGGATTCCAGCAAATCGGTCCGACTACCGCCGCAAATTCCAGGTTCACCACCTCGATCACGGAGTTCCTGGATACGTTTACTCTGGTGCGGGGCCGCCACACGATCAAAATGGGAACCGATATCCGGCGCGAAGCCCTGGACGTTCTGAATCCACCCAATCCAACCGGATCGTTCGGCTTCAACACCACCGGCACGAATAGTCCCACGATTGCCGGAAGCGGCAATGCGGTGGCGTCGCTCCTGCTGGGGCAGGTGAACGCGTTCACCATCGACATCCAGAAGAATGCGATTCAGCCGCGCGCGCGTTTCGCCGAGTTCTTTGCCGGCGACGACTGGAAGGTTTCATCGCGGCTTATGCTGAATCTGGGCACGCGCTACACGCTGAACTTCCCGTCCACTGAAAAACACGATCAAGGCGCCGTATTTAACCTGAATACGGAGGTTCTGGATTTCCCCCACACGGCGCGCGAACTGCATTGGGGCGACTTCGGCCCACGCGCGGGACTGGCGTATCGCATTGGAAACGATTGGGTCATTCGCGGCGGCTACGGCATGATGTTCTTCGAGCAGTCCGGCATCACCACGCCCTTCACCATGCCGCAATTTCCGTTCATTCAAACCTTGGGTCAGCAGTCCCAGGACAACGTGAACGCGGCCTTCCTGCTTTCCAGCGGACCCACGGTTCAGGTGACACCGCCGAATCCTAACTCCGGATTGGGGCAAGGAGTTTTTGGCGTGGATAGGACCAACGGGTCGGGCTATTCGCAGCAATGGAACTTCACCGCTGAAAAAACCCTTGGAAAGAACTGGAACGTCGAGATGTCCTATCTCGGCTCGAAAAATACGCGGCTCGGAATACCCGATGCGAACATCAACCAGCTGCCCGCGCAATACCTGTCCATGGGACCGGCCCTGCTGACAAAAGTTTCGAATCCGTATTTCGGGCAGATTCCCGCCTCATCATCTCTGGGGGCGGCGACCATCGCTCAACAACTGCTGCTGCGCCCTTACCCGCGCTTCACGAATATCGCACTGTTCCGTGATAACGTGGGCAATTCCACTTACAACGCAGCCGCGGCGAAGCTCGAAAAACGCCTGTCCCATGGACTGGCCATCAGCGCCTCCTACACTTTCTCCAAGCTGATCGACGACGCTTCCAGCGTGTTTTCGCAGACCATCTTCACAGGTCCCGTTCTCGGCAACACGGGCGCGGCGGACGCCAACAATCGGCACCTCGAAAAAGACGTTTCGAGCGGCGACATCCCGCGGGTTTTCGCTCTGGGATGGGTCTACAGCCTTCCGAGTCTTTGGAAGATTTCCGGATGGCAGCTGGGCGGACTGGTTCGCGTACAGGCGGGCGACACCGTGGCCGTCACTCAGGCCGTCAACAACAATTCGAGCCTCGGGTATGCGGTTCAAAGGCCCAATCGGGTCGGCGATCCAAATGAGTTTACCGGCCGCACCGTCGCGACATACTTCAACACCGCGGCTTTTACCGCCGTGCCGCAGTTTGTGATCGGTAACAGCTCGCGTAACCCGGTTCGCGGACCGGGGCTTCAAAATGCCGATGTCATGGTCGGGAAGACGTTTCATCTAACGGAGCGTTTGAACCTCGAATTCCGCGCGGAGGCTTTCAACGTGTCCAACACGCCCCCGCTCAACGATCCCAATGGAAGCTTCGGGGGCGCGGGCTTCGGTTCGATCTCGAGCGCCGGCAATCCCCGTGATTTCGAATTCGTGGCGAAGGTCCATTTCTAGGAGAGCGACAAGCGGACATTACAATGTTAAGTATGGAGAAGACCCGCGTCCGGAGCCGCTTGGCCGATATCCGCAAGAGCCGGGGCGTGGGCGCGTCCGATCTTGCCCGCCGCGTACGCGTGAGCCGCCAGACCATCTACGCGATCGAGGCCGGGACCTACGTTCCCAATACCGAGGTCGCCTTGAATCTGGCGCGGGAGCTGGAAGTAACCGTCGACGAGCTCTTCCTACTTCAGGAAGGATTGCCAACGCCTCCGGAGTCGCTGGCGGCGGAAGTGCTGAGCGCCGGGCCTTCGGTAAAAGGTCAGCCGGTGCGGGTTTGCCAGATCGGATCGCGCTGGGTCAGCGTGCCGGTCAGCGCGTCTCCGTACTACATGCCGGAAGCCGATGGCATCATCAAGCGAACCGGGAAAACGGCAGGCCGAGCGGAACTGGTGGTCTTCGCCAAGGAAGAAGCATCTCAGAAACGGCTGGTGCTGGCGGGTTGCGATCCGGCTACTGGCCTGCTCGCGCGTATGGTGGAGAAAATCAGCGGTGTGGAGATTGTCTCCGCGGCGGCCTCCAGCAAGCTGGCGCTCACCTGGCTGAGCGAGGGAAAAGTTCACATCGCCGGCTCGCATCTGGAAGATCCGAAAACCGGCGAATTCAACCTGCCCTACCTCCGCAAACAGTTTCCGGACGAAGATTTCAGCGTGGTCACGTTCGCGCGATGGGAAGAAGGCTTCGTGGTCGCGGCCGGAAATCCGAAGCACGTGCGCAAGATTGAGGATCTGGCTCGCAAGAATGTCCGGTTTGTGAATCGCGAGGCCGGTTCGGGGAGCCGCGGCCTGCTCGACCAGCTTATGGAGAAGGCCAAGATGGACGCCGAGAACATTCAGGGTTACGATCGGATCGCGCACGGTCATCTAGCAGCCGCCTACTGCGTGGTTGCAAGGGAAGCCGATGTTTGTCTGGCGACGCGGTCCGCGGCTCAGACCTTTGGTCTCGATTTTGTTCCTTTGCACAGCGAGCGCTACGATCTGGTCATGCGCAGGCGCACCGCCGACCTGCCGGCCGTCAAGGCGTTCCTGGATGTGCTCCAGCGGGCCGCCCTGCGGCGCAAATTGGAAGTTCTGGCCGGCTACGATACGTCGC
>Ga0207674_10000110_pt1 | contig 94822 bp, 95 predicted proteins | sample KBSCornC72_FD_184303 | JGI IMG/M metagenome (GOLD analysis project Ga0207674, IMG submission 184303) | Corn rhizosphere microbial communities from Kellogg Biological Station, Michigan, USA - KBS Corn C7-2 (SPAdes) (version 2) | ecosystem: Host-associated > Plants > Roots > Rhizosphere > Soil ...
CTATGCGCGGTAATGCTGGTCGGGTGGTACTGGATCTTCGGAATGGTGGTGCCCACCTCGCGAGCCCCTTTGAAGGTCCTCCTGCTGGACACTGATCCCGTGCTGGAGGCAGTTACTCGCTCGCCGATGTTCCGTGGCAGTCGTTACCAGATGTTCGGCCCCTTGGAAGATCCGAACGATTTGGGCCCGGCCATCAAAGAGTATCACCCGGATTACATCCTGATGCAGGAGACCAGGCGCGAATTGCCGACTGCCTTGCTACTCGAACTGCGTTCCGGCGGCGTGGCCATCGAGAGCATCCCGGAATTCTATGAATCGGCCCTGGAACGAATCTCGACCCGCCATTTACGTCCTCCTAGATTTTTGTTCGGCGAACTGACGCCGAAGCGCCAGAATCTGGCTATCCAGGCCGTTTATTCGAATCTGGTCGTGCTCTTGGGATTGATTGTGGGGCTTCCGCTGCTGTTGCTCCTGATGATCGCCTTGAAGGTGACAGCCCCGTCGCAACCTGTGTTTCAGAGACGGCGATGCACCGGATTTAACAACGTCCCGTTTACTCTCTTGAGATTTAACTCAACATCCTGGCTGGGACGGAGCCTTAGAAAGCTGAGGCTCGAAGGGCTGCCGCAGCTGGTGAATGTGGTGCGCGGAGAGATGTCCCTGGTGGGTCCCCGCCCCAAGCGAGTGGAGTTCTCGGAGGAATTGGCACGGCACATCCCTTACTATGCCGAGCGCCTCACCGTCCGGCCGGGGTTAACTGGCTGGGCTCAGATCCATTTCCCGGATACAGACGCACTCCTCGAACTGGAATACGATCTGTACTACACCGCGAACCTGTCTCCGGGCTTTGATCTCAGGATTATTATCCGGACCCTGCGGACTCCCAGCCAGCCACTGTCGTCCAGCTAACGTCTGAAGAGGTCGGGAGCTACTTGCCGAGGCGGCCAAGGATGTTCGTCACGTAATCCTTGGTCTCAGGAATCTCGGGAATCGAGAAGGTCCGGTCCACGCGCGTCATCCCTGCGTTGTAAGCGCTCAGGGCCAGGGCCAAATCTCCGTGATAGCGGTCGAGCAATTGCTTCAGGAGCTTGGCGCCTGCTGAAAGGCTCTCCTGCGGATCAAACGGGTCACGCACTTCGAACTGCGCTTGCGTCGATGGCATCAGCTGCATCAGACCTTGTGCGCCCTTGGGAGAAACCACGCACGGACGGAACCCCGATTCCTGGCGCGCCACTTCCCGCACCAATGCCGGGTCGACGCTATGCTCGCGCGCGACATTGTCGATCATCTCACTCAATTCCGGTTGAGCCATCGGCTCGCAGGCGTAGGCCACCGGCGCCGGCGCATTAGACACATTAAACAATGGAGCGGCTAACGCAGGCGGCGTCACCCTCGGCGCCACCGGGAACCTGATGGACTTGAGCTGCTGCTCGACCGAGGCCCGCTGCTTTTCAATAGACGCGGCCATGGCCGTCTGAACCTGCCGGGACTGCTGTGCGCGGACGTCCTGCGACACACGAATATCCTGCACCAGAAAGATTGCGATCCACCACATTCTGGTATTCATCGGCCAAACCGCTGAAAACGTTTAGCGAGGGGCTAGTTGCGCGCCCGCGTCAAGCGATAGATGTAGGCCAGAACCTCAGCCACGGCGCGGTATAGATGGGCCGGAATCTCGCGGCCCACGTCCACCGACTTATACAAGGCCTGGGCCAGCGGAGGATTCTCCACCAAGGGGATGCCGTGTTCCAACGCGCGCTTGCGGATCCGCAAGGCCAGATAGTTCTTGCCTTTGGCCACCACCATGGGGGTCGCCATGGTTTCGTGGTCATAGCGCAGGGCCACGGCATAGTGGGTGGGGTTCACAATGATCGCAGTGGCCGTTGCCACGTTATGCATCATGCGCTTGCGTGCCAGATCGCGCTGCAAACGCCGGATCTTGCCTTTGATGAGCGGGCTTCCTTCGTTCTCCTTGGATTCCTCTTTCACCTCCTGCTTGGTCATGCGGAGGTCCTTCATGAATTTGCGCTTCTGGCGGACGAAATCGATTAAGCCAAACACCAGAAACACTCCGGCCGCCTTCCACAGAATGTCCTTGATGGATGCGCCGACTTTAAGAAGCCCCGTATCCAGGCTCATGAAGGGGAGGGTGAGAAGCAGGTCGGCATTCTCCCGGGCAATGGAAACGATCGCCAAAGAGAACAGCACCAGCATGGCCGATGCCTGTACCAGCGCCATGGGCCCCTGAAAGGCCATATTCTTGATCTTGCTCACGGGATTGAAGCGGCCGAAATCTGGCGTGAGTTTCTGCAGGCTGAAGCCAAACCTGGTGACAAATAGGTGGACGCTGAGCGTCAGGACAACCGTGAGTCCTCCGATGATGGACAGCGGAACGAAGGCGCGCTCCAGCAGCGTGAAGGCGATTCCGGGGAACGTGGCAACGCTCAGGTCGGCGTGAAAGGATTCGGTCAGAGAAGTCCGCAGCATGGCCTTCATGGTGCTCATCCAGCCCGGGAACCAGGCGAAGGCGATGACGATGAATACGATGAACTGCGTGGCGGCCACCATCTCACGGGAGGTGGGGAAGTTGCCTTCCACGCGGGCTTTGTGAAGCCGCCGCGGCGAAGGCTTTTCTGTTTTACTGTGCGAATCGGCTGCCATGAGGTAGGAATCTCAAGCAATCTCAAGCGAGGAGAAGCTGGCGGACCAGGCGCATAATCGGGCCCGCGGCCTGGGTGAGAACCTGCGGGAAGACCAGCACCAGCCATGCCAGCAACCCCAGGGACAGAAGCATCTTGATGGGAAATGCGAGCGTGATGAGCTGCAGCTGCGAATTCAGACGCCCCAGCAGGGCCAACGAAATGTCCACGATGAGCAGCAGCGCCAGCAGCGGTAGCACCAGGCGCAGGCCGGTGCTGAACATCACCGATCCGGTCCGTACCACCTGGTTGAGCATGGAAGCGCTCAACACTACTTGTCCCGGCGGGTGCACCCGGAGACTCTGGGCAAAAGCCAGCAGAATCTGATGATCCAGACCGGTGGCAAAAAACAGCAGACCGGCCGTGGTCTGGGCGATCGCCAGCAAGACGCTGGAATCGGCGCCGGAGGTTGGATCGATGGTGGACGCGAAGGAATATCCTGCTTGCAGGCTGATAATCTGGGCGCCCATCTGAAATATTTCGGCCAGAAACGCGACGGCGACACCCACGCCGATACCCAACCCGGCCTCGGCCAGCAGCCATCCCACCAGCATTCCGAAACTTACACCAGCCGAGGGAATCGCCGGCCAAAGGGGCATCAGAGCCAGCGTGATAGCGCCGGAGAGGGCCGCGCGAATCACGCCCGGACCGGCATTAATGCCGGGCAGCGGCACGAACACGAATACACCAGACACGCGCGCCAGCACCAGGAGAAAGGCGTACAGCGTGCCAATCTCGAGCTTCAGCTCAGTGCCCATACTTGGCGATGTCGGTGAACACGGCAGAGGTGTAGCTGGTGAGCTTGTTGAGCATCCACGGCATCAGGAGAACCAGCCCTCCCAGGAAGGCGGCCAGCCGGGGAAAAGTGCTGAAAGCCGAATCCTGCAGGGACGTCGCCACCTGAATCAGGTTCATGACGATGCCGACGCAGAAACCGATCGCCAGCAAGGGCGCGCTTAGCCAAAAGGCGGCCATCAGAGCTTCGCGAATGATATGAATTGCGTTTTCGGGGGTCATGAAAGAGCGTCCGTTCTTAACTCAGTAGAAAGATTTCACCAGTGAGCCGACTACCAGATTCCAGCCGTCGACTAATACGAACAACAGGATCTTGAAGGGAGCCGAAATCATCACGGGCGGCAGCTGGACCATACCAATGGATAGGGTCACGGAAGCGACCACCAGATCGATCACCAGGAACGGCAGAAACAGCAGCGCTCCGATTTGGAATCCGGTTTTCAGCTCGGAGAGGATGTAGGAAGGAATCAGAACCGAAAGACTCAGATCCTCTACGTTCCGCGGCGGGGGCGCTTTGGTGATCTCGACAAACAGCTTGATATCTTTTTCGCGGGTGAAGCGGGCGAGAAATGTCTTGAGCGGCTTCGAACCCTGGTCGAACGCCTGGCTGGCTGTGATGGTGCCTTGATCCATCGGCTCCCACGCCTTGTGATAGATGTCCTGGGCCACCGGCTGCACAATCACGATGGTTAGAAACAGAGCCAGCCCGATCAGCACCTGGTTGGACGGCGTCGACTGCGTGCCCAGCGCCTGCCGCAAAAAGTGCAGCACCACGGTAATGCGCAGAAACGGCGTGATACACATCACGGCTGCCGGCAGCAACGTGAGTAGCGTGAGGGAGACCGCGATCTCCATCGGCAGGCTGAGCGTGCCGCCGCTCGAACCCACACCCAATTTGGCCAGCGGGGAATTGGAGGCCGGCGCGGCCACGGCCGCCGAACCTGCCAGCAGGAAAGCTAAAGCGCCTCGGATCATGCTCATCAATTTTCCAGTCATCAACTTTCCATAGGAGCCGCGGGAAGCGGCATCGACGGACCGCTCTCGAGAAGATTGCATCCCTGCGGCGACAGCCCGACCAACAGAGTGCGGTCAGCCAGACGCACCAGGTGCAAGGAATGCTGGGGGGTGAGCGCCAGACGATCAATGACTTCGAGCCGCGGCTGGCCCGGGCGTGCAGACCGGCGGAAACCGGTCCGGGCCCATCCCTTCCGTTTCAAAAGCCATAGCGAGCCGCAGAGCAGCCCCAGCACCGCTATTACCGCTAACAACTGTTGCGTCCATTCCATTGATAAGTTACTCAGCGCTCGTCCTTATTCCGCGTTGGGCGCGTGAAATCCGGATATGCGGACGGACAAGATCCCGCCCATCCTGATCAGTTCACCCGATCCGAAGCGCACTCCGGCCACATTGATGTCGATCATTTCGCCCAGCGGCCTGGACAGCTTGATCAAGCTCCCGGGAGCCAGCTCCACGATCTCTTTGACCGTCAGGCTGCACTGCCCCAGCTCCGTTTGGAACGCAAGGGGCAGCTTGCCGTAGCGCGCGATTTGTTCTTCCAAAGTCACCGGATCATTCCCCAGCACGCCGCATCGTTGCTATTGCTTGATATTGAGCAGCACCTGGCTGAGCTGGTCCTGGGTGGTGATCACTTTTGCATTGGCCTGATAGCCGCGCTGGAAAATAATCAGGTTGGTAAATTCTTTGGCCAGATCGACGTTGGAAGACTCCAGCGAGCCGCCCAGGATTTGCCCGCGGTTGCCGGTTTGCGGCTGGCCCACAGTGGGAGTGAGCGTATCCGTGCCCAATTGGAAGTTGTTGTTTCCAGCGGACACCAGTGAGTCGGGGTTTCCGATGGCAGCCAGGGCGACCTGTGCGATGGCAACCTGCTTTCCACTCGAGAAAGTAGCCATCAAGGTTCCGCCGTCGGCCAATGTGATACCGGTGAGCTGCGCGGCCAAGGTGCCATCCTGCGAAGTGGCGGATGCCGCGGACGTTTGGGCGAATTGGGTCAACAGGGAATCGCCGCTAGGACTGTACAGGGCCCAGGTCATATCCAGGTCGGTGGCTCCGCTCACGAGTCCGGTGGTGGTCTTGACGTCGACGGGAGCCGTCGGCAGGGGCGCCGTCAGTTTGCCGGCGCTATCGAACGTCAGACTGCCATTCGCCAGCGAAGTTGGTGTACCGGCTGTCCCACCCGTCAGGTCTTCTCCGGGGATCGTAATGTCGTAGTCCCACCCGTTCGAGCCGGTCTTTGTAAACGTGTACGTCAGAATATGCGTGACGCCAAGAGAATCCGCCACTTGAAGCGGCGTCGAAAAAGTGCTGTTCACCGGCGCGGACGCGTCCAGGTTGGCGGTCAAGCTCATGTTCGTGGTCGCGGTAGGAGGCTGGGACGCGACCGCGGTAATGGAAATGTCACCGATATTGCCGGTTTTATTGAGTATTCCGTTGACCGCCGTCCAGCCTTGCACCTTTTCGCCCGTGGCGGTGACCAGCGTCCCGGTCCCATCGAACTTGAAGCTGCCGGCTCGCGTATAGAGCGTGCTTCCCGCATTATTTCTCAGAACGAACACTCCGTTCCCTTCGATCGCGGCATCCAGGGCGCCCGCGGTGGGCTGGATAGATCCCTGCGAAAATTGCTTGCTGGTGCCGGAGGTGGCCACGCCGGCGCCGATCTCGGTGGAACCGGAGGTCTGCCCCATGATGTCCTTGAACTCGATGGCATCGGCCTTGAACCCCGTGGTGTTCAAATTCGACAGATTGTTACCGACTACGTCCAGTGCCGTATTGTTCGCGGCCAGTCCGGAAAGTGCTGTTGAAAAAGACATGTCTCGATCTCCTCTTTCGAAAATTAGTTACTGGTGCCGGAGGCAGCAGTGGTCCCGCTGTTCTGATTTGTGGCGCCCGTCGCCGACGCGGACGGCTGCAGTTCCTGGCGGATGCCGATCAATTGCTCCAGCTGGCTGAATTGCGCCAGTTGCGTGAGAAACTGTACGGAATCGGTGGGATTGGTGGGATCCTGATTCTTAATCTGTGCCACCAGCAGTTGCAGGAAAGTATTCTCGGTGGCCAAGCCGTCCATACTGGGAGTCGCGGCGGGCGTCGGCGTGCTGGACGCCGCCTGGTTGGTCATGGCCGTCGGGTCGGTGACTGGATTTTGACTTTGAATCGTCATAAATAAGTTCCTCCGTTGTTCCCTAGTTCTGTTCGCCTTGCAGTGAAGCTTCCATTTGATCCAGCCAGGCGGGCCTTTTCTGCTGGCGGTCTGGTTGCTGACCCTGTCCGCCGGACCCTTGTCCACCCGAACCGCGGCCGTCCTGGTGAGGCTGATGCTGGTCGTTTTGTGACGATGATGCCGCGTTCGCGGCGGGTTTCCAGATTTCAGCCGGCATCCCGCCATCGGACAGGCGCTGTGTTAAATCGTTCAGATGAGTGCGCAGGTTCTGCGCCAGCCCCTCGTCGGCAGTGCGCACCGAGACGCGGACTTCGCCGCCGGATTCAACGAAGCGAACCTGGGTCGATCCGCCGTTGTTGTCCGGCACATGCACGCGAATATCGTGGTTCGACGCGGGCGGAGCGGCCGGTGGCTCAATGACCGGTTCCATGTGAGCCGAGGGCTGAGGCTGCTGCGGGGCAGCGGGTGCGGAAGCCGGCGGGACAGCCTGGCTCGCGGTCTCCGTCCGCGGCATGACCATATCTGTCCGGATTTCGAGGTGAGCGTCCGGCCGGACTGTTGGATCCAGCTCGGCGCCGGTTACTTTCTTAGACTCGTTTGGCTTGGTCCCCACGGTCGCGCTTGGAATAATCTGGGCGGTGGCCGCATACCGGACGGGGATCTGCGGTGGCGTCTGCGAAGTGGGGTCCGCTGCTGCCTTTTGAGCCGCATTCAAGGCAACCGGCTGGTCACTGTTCTGCGCGACGGCCGACATACGCGCGGCGAAGGCCAGCACCGAAGGTCGCGACGGTGCGGATTCGGCGGTTTCCGGAACTGCTGCGACAACCGGCTCGGCAGTCGGGGCGGATACCCTTAGGTCGGTTCGCGGCGCCGGTTGATTTTCTGCCGGCGCGCCAGGCTGAACGGAAGATATAACTTCGTCCCGGGAGGGCAAGACTCCTGAGTTGATTTCTTTCTCCGGTACGGGCGTTTCAACGGCGAAAGCAGGACCCGAGGCGTTTGGGATCTTAGGCGTCGACGGGTCGGGCGATGCGGAAGAACCTGCGCTGGAGGGGGATTTCCGGTTGGGCAGCGATTCGATAGAAGGCCGGATATTTACGGACAGCTTGGCCGCCGCGACAGCGAGCGCAGGAGCCGGGGCAGCTTGCGGCACGGGCTCAAAGGGGCTTCCGTCTGGGGTGGCTTTCCCGCCGGAAGGAATGTCGTTGTCGAGATTCGCATTCTCCCGCGGCAGAGCTGCCGCCGGCACCAGCGGAAGAATTTGCTTTTGAGGTTCGACTACCTGAACCGGGATTGCCGCGATCAGATTGGCATCTTCCCTGCGTGCGTTCGATTTCTTGCCGAGTTTGCCGGAGTCTGACTTGGCTAGTCGGTCCTTTGTCGCGCCGGCGGACTTTGGCTCTGGCTTGGGGTCCTTCGGCTTGCCGGTTTGCTGCGCACCAGATTGCTGTGCACCGGTTGGCTGCGCGCCAGATTGATGCAGTTCGAGCTCACTCTGGAAATCCGACGGCTCTCCTGATGCATCGGGGGCCTGGGAATCCGCTGCCGCGGCTCCTTTAGGATCCGGCGTGGAAGAAGTGGATGGCGGCGGAGGCAAGTAACCCGCGGAGTCGATGTTCTGCACACCTGCTGCTGTCATGATTTCGCTGCCGGTAATGCAAGTTCGCGACCACACGCCGTTCCAGCGGCGCATCAGTTCGTAATGAATCAGTTAGCGCGATGCGGGCGGGGCCGGCAAACACAGCAAGAGTGGGGAGAATCGTCAGAGCTTCAACGAATACCGTCGGGAACCTGACGAGGCGGCCAGAACAGGCCTGTTAGTCATATCGCAGGTTTCACTGAAAATTCTAGGGAAATCGCGTTCGGAGGAGTTTGGCCGGGCACGTGCAATTCTTCCGGCACAGCCAATGGACCAGATTGCCGCAACCGCCGCGAGTGGACTCCGTTCCCGAATGGAGGCCTTGGATATTCTGTCCAACAATCTCGCCAACTCGAATACCGGAGGCTATAAGGTCGACCGCGAGTTCTATAGCTTATATCAAGGCGAGCAGGCGACGGCCGCCAACGGCCAGCAGCCGACCACGTTGCCGGTGATTCAGAAGGCGTGGACCGATTTCCAGCAGGGGTTGCTCACGCCTACCGACAATCCGCTGGACCTGGCACTCCAGGGAAAAGGATTCTTCACAGTGGACGGCCCTTCGGGCCCGCTGTACACGCGCAATGGCGCGTTCAAGCTTTCGACCACCGGAGTGCTGACCAGCATGGACGGCTACCCGGTGCGTGGAGTCTCGTCTCCGAATCAGCTTCCCAAAAAGATTCAGACCGTGTCCCAGGGCCCGATTCAGATCACGGCCGACGGCACAGTCCAACAAGATGGCCAACCCTTAGGCCAGATTCAGCTGGTGGATTTCCCCAACAGCAACGTCCTGGACAAGATGGGCAACAGCTATTTCCGGCTTAAGGATCCCAAGGTGAAGCCCCTCCCCGCCAAGGACGTAACCGTAAACCAGGGTAAGGTCGAGAACTCTAATGTCGCGCCCGCGGAATCGGCCGTGCGGCTGGTGGATTTAATGCGGCAATACGAAATGCTGCAAAAGGCCGTCTCCGTGTCGGCGGATATGAATAAACAGGCCATCGATCAGGTGGCCCGAGTCGGGGGCTAGGCTGCCCGAAAAAGAGGTTGCCAAGGAGAAATGAATGATTCGAGCCTTATATAGCGCTGCCAGCGGCATGTCCGCCCAGCAGACGAATGTCGATACCATCGCCAACAACCTGGCTAACGCCAACACTGCGGGGTTCAAGATGCGCCGCGCGCAGTTCCAGGATCTGATGTACCAGAACATGATTCAGCCGGGCGCAGCGGCTGGTGCGCAATCAGTAGTCCCCAGCGGCCTGCAGCTCGGCTTGGGAACGCGCACCTCGTCAAACGAGATCGTGTTTACACAAGGCGATTTCTCCCAGACCAGCAATCCGCTGGACGTCGTGATCCAGGGTAAAGGCTTTTTCCAGATCCAGCGCCAGAGCGGCGATCTGGCGTATACCCGCGCCGGCAATTTCCAGCTCAACAAGGATGGAAACCTGGTGACGTCGGACGGAGACCTGGTGGATCCGCAGATCACCATTCCGCCGGACGCGCAATCGATCACCATCGCCACCGACGGAACCGTAACCTTCACGTCCCCTGGACAAACCTCGTCCCAGATCGCCGGGCAGATCCAGTTGGCGAACTTCCCCAACCCCGCCGGACTAAACAGTCTGGGCAAGAATCTGTACTCACCCACCGACGCCTCCGGCGACGCCGTGATCGGCAACCCCGGCGGTCAGGAAGGCTTGGGATCCCTGCTGCAGGGCTATACCGAGCAGTCCAATGTCAGCGTAGTGGACGAGTTCGTCAACCTGATCGTGAGCCAGCGGGCCTATGAAGCCAATTCCAAGGTCGTCAAGGCCGCCGACGAAATGTATCAGCAGATGAACAACGTCACGCAATGATCTTTTTGGAAATGATCATGGCACTTCCCTTGCTTCTGGCGGTTGTTCCTCAGGTGGGACCTCCAGCGATTCCTAAAGCGGATGGTTGTTTTCCGATCCAGGACGACCGCATCTATGCCCGCGACATGGCAGCCGCGGTTCCGGCATTTTCAGCCGTAGCGGCGGATTTCGTGCTGGGTTATGCGCCGGCTCCCGGATCACGCCGGGTTTTCAAGGGCGAAGCGCTACAGAAGCTCGCGCGCAATCAAAACGTAACAGTGGAAGCAGTTCCCGATGTTTGCTTCGAGCGCACCATGGTGGATCTGACAGCCGGCGAAATTCTGGAAGCGATGCGCAGTTCCTGGGGTGTGGGGAACGCGCACGGCGCGGACGTGAACATGGAACTTCGGTCCTGGAGTCCTAAGACCGCCCCGCTAGGCAAGGTCGTATTCCCGCGCACGGGTTTGCAACTGCCCGCCGTGTCGAGTCCCGACGCGGAAGTGATCTGGCGCGGATACGTGCTGTATGGAAACAATCGCCGCTTTGGCATCTCGGCGAAGGCCCGCATCACCACCACCACCACACGCGTAATCGCCGTATCGGATCTCTCGGTGGGTGAACCGGTTCGTCAGGACCAGGTCCGCCTGGAGAGTTTCGATACGTTCGCTTTGGACGATCGCCCGGCTCGGTCTCTGGAGGAAGTGGTGGGCTTTGTTCCCCGCTCGGCGATCCGCTCCGGTTCCACGGTTCTTCGAAGCCAACTTAGCCGCGCTCCCGAGGTCTCCCGGGGGGATGTGGTCAAAGTAGAGGTCAACAGCGGTGGAGCGCATCTGCTTTTCGAAGGCACAGCGCAGGCCGATGGTGTCACGGGCAAGACGATTCTGGTTAAGAATCCGAGCAGCGGGAAAGATTTCCGCGCCCGGGTATCCGGCAAAGGCAAGGTAAGCGTGCAATGAAAATCCGATTGATAGCCATCATCCTTTTGTGCGCCTGCCTGACGGCGGCCAAGAAGCCCAACAAGCCGGCGGAGGCATCCCCCCTGGATCAAACGCTGGCGCAAATTGCCGCGGCGGAAGGCACGGAGCGTCAAGCGGCCCAGCCCGGATCGGTGTGGACCCCCACAGCCCTATTTTCGGATCTGTCGGCCGATCTCCGCGCCCGGCGCGTGGGGGACATCGTCACGATTCTGGTGCAGGAGAGAGCCTCGGCCGTCAGTTCGGGCACCGTCAAGACGCAGCGTAATTCGAGCCTGCAAAGCAATATTGCGGCGGCGGGCGGAATTACCCGGGCCCTCGGTCCGCTGGCGAATCTCGCCAAAGTTGGCACCAACTCCGCTCTGGATGGTCAAGGCGCAACCACCCGCGATACCACTTTGACGGCGACCATCTCCGCCGTGGTGACGCAGGTACTTCCCAACGGAAATCTAGTGATCCAGGGCACCAAGAACGTCAAGATTAATTCTGAGAACCAGGTGCTTAGCCTGCGCGGCATCGTGCGCGCGGTGGATCTGACCACGGCGAACGCAGTTCCCTCGGACCGCGTGGCGCAGATGGATCTGCAAGTCAACGGCAAGGGCGTAGTGGCGGATTCCGTGCGGCGACCCTTCATTCTGTACCGGCTGATCATGGGCATACTGCCGTTTTAGGATTCGACCGACGCCTGGTCTAGGGAGAAGAAAACTCGTGAGAACGCGCTTCGCATCATGTTTACTGTGCGCCGGACTGATCACCTCGCTGGACGCGCCCGCGGAGGCCGCCACGCGCCTCAAGGAACTCGTCTCACTCGAAGGCGTTCGCGACAACCAGCTGATCGGCTATGGCCTGGTGGTCGGATTGAATGGGACCGGCGACCGCAAGCAGACCTTCTTTTCCGCACAGAGTCTGGCGAATCTTCTCCAGCAGATGGGTGTTGCGGTGAACCCGCTGCTGATCACCGTTCGCAACACCGCCGCTGTGATGGTGACAGCCACGCTGCCCGGCTTCGCGCAGGAAGGCGTCCATATCGATGCCACCGCGGCGGCCATCGGCGATGCCCCCAATCTGCAAGGCGGACTTCTGCTGCTCACCAGCCTGAAGGGCGTCGACGGGCAAACCTACGCGGTGGCGCAAGGTTCCGTGGTCACCGGCGGGTTCGTAGCCGGGAAGGCCGCCAATAGCCAGACCGTGAATCATCCCACCGTTGGCCGTGTGCCCGGCGGAGCCATCGTCGAGCGCGCCGCACCGTCCCTGGTTCCGACCGGACGCTTGAAATTGCAGCTACGCCAGCCGGATTTCACTACCGCGGTACGAGTGAGCGAGATCGTCAACAAGAAGTTCCCCGGCGCCACGCCCCTGGCTAAACCTGAAAATTCAGCCCTGATATCGATCAACGTGCCTCCGGAATACTCCTCGCGCGTCACAGAATTCGTAGCGGATATCGAGGCGCTGGAAGTGACCGTAGATCGTCCGGCCCGGGTCATCGTCAACGAACGCACCGGCACCATCGTGATGGGCAAGGAAGTCCGCGTATCACCGGTGGCGATTATGCATGGCAACCTGACAGTGGAGATCCAGACCCTTCTTCAGGTTTCCCAGCCCCAGCCGTTCGGACAGGGTACGACAGAAGTGGTTCCACAGCAGACCACGACCAGCGGCGAAGAGAAAGCCCGCAACCTGGTCCTCAAAGAAGGAGCCACTGTGGAGCAACTGGTTCAGGCCCTCAGCTCCATCGGGTCCACACCCCGGGATATTGTCGCGATTCTGCAAAGCCTGCGCGCGGCCGGCGCGCTCGAAGCCGATCTGGAAGTGATCTAATGACCGTTCCCTCTCTTCCCGGGGCCGGGCTGACGATAACGGGTCTCACCAATCCGGTCAAGAAGGACAGCCCGGAAAAGATTAAAGAGGCCGCGTCGCAGTTTGAGGCGTTGATGATCGGGCAGATTCTGAAGGCCGCGCACGGCGATTCAGACGAGGGAGCGTTCGGCGGCGATGTCGACCCGGCTTCCGCTTCCGCCATGGATTTCGCCAACGAATACTTCGCACGCGCCATGGCCGCGAAAGGCGGATTGGGTTTGACGAACATGATCGCTGCCGGGCTGAGCAAACAGGCTACGGCCGCGCCGGACGCATCCGCTCCAACACCGCCCGCGGCTGCGCCCCAGCAATAGCAGGAGCCGCCCCTTTCACTGCCCCAGCAGGCTCTTCATCTGAGTCATCAGTAGCAGCACTGCCGGCCCCAGAGTAACCAGAATCACCGAAGGAAAGATCAAAAAGAACACCGGGAAAATAAGTTTCACGCTGACCTTGCGGGCCCGTTCCTGGGCCCCTTGACGAAAGCGCGTACGCAGGTAGCGGGCGTGCACCCGAAGCGCCGGCCCCAGGCTGGTGCCGAAACGGTCGGTATCGATCATCAGCGCGGCAAATTTCTGGATTTCCGAATCGCGCGTTCTGCGGGAGAAGTTGCGCAAGGCATCTTCGCGGGAAGTGTTGGCGCGCAGTTCCAAGTGCAGCTGGGTGAATTCCGAGGCCAGGTCGGGATAGCTCATGCGCAGGCCTTTGCTGGTGTCGAGAATCGAAGCGTCCAGGGCCTGCCCGGCTTCAACCGCCAGCACCATCAGATCGAGCGCCGCAGGAAGGCCGCGCCGCATCAGCGTGGACCTGTGCCGCGCCAGGCGTGAAAGGATACGGTCCGGGACCATGTAACCAAACGCCAGACCGCAGGCAGCCGGCAGTAACGCACCGGAAGCTTGATTGCCGAAGGTGACCGCCGCCCAGGCGCCCACCGCGCCGAGCATCAACGCGCTGGCGCATTTAATCCCCAGCAGCACGAATACGGCCGACGGCCAGCGATATCCGGCTGCGGCCAGCGCTCCCCGCAATTCGGGAGTTCGCGCGGCCCAGGAGGGCAAGGCTTCCCCCATCATGCGGAACACGTCCACAGCGGCGGCTTGCGCAGCGGGAAGATCGGGGTGATCCAGAGCCAGAGTCAGAGGCGCGTTCCCGCTACGACTCTCGGTCCGCGAGGGCTTCAGCACGAACGCGTAGCCCGCGGCGCTCACCGCCGCCAGAGTGAACAGGAAAAATACGATCAGCAAGGAAGCGGGTGTCATATTTTGATATCCACGATTTTCCGTATCACCACTTGGGCCAAAACCAGGCATCCGATGGCTCCCGCAATCAGAGTCTTGCCCCAGGGATGATAGTACAGCGTCTCCATATAGCCGGGGCTGAAGATCGTCATCATGATCGCGATCGCCACGGGCAGCCCCGTCAGAATCACACCGGTGAGCTTTCCGTGTGCGGCCAGAGCCCGCACCTCGCCTTGCAGGGAGATGGCTTCGCGCATATTCTCAGCAACGCCTGCAAGCACTTCGCCGAGTTTCCCTCCGGTGCGCGCGTGCAGCACCACCGCCGAGATAAAAATGTTCACTTCCAGAACGGGTACACGCCGCGCCAGATTCTCCAGAGCGCGGTCCCAGCCCATACCCAGATTGGCCTCGGCCGAGGCTTTCTTCAGCTCCGTCGCGATGGGCTCAGGGGCATCCGAGGCGACCAGATCCACGGCGGCCGGCAAGGCATAGCCCGCACGCAGCGCCCGCGCCATGGAATCCAGCACGTCGGGAAATGCTTCGCGGAAAGCACGGAACCGTTTTTCGCGCGCGCGAAGTATATATCCGTACGGCAAGAGCGCGATTCCCACGGCACCGGCCATAGCGGCCCAAACCGGCAGGATCCGTAACAGCAGGAAGCCGGCCACGGCGCCGCACAGCAGCATCAGGGCGGTTACGCGGCCCACGGACCATTCCAGCTCGGCCTGGGACATGCGGACTCTTAGGATTTCTATGAAATCGAAGCGCGCCAGCAAGCTGTCCCAAAAACTGACGCTGCTGAGGCGGTGGTCCAGAAATAGCGTGGAATCGGGGTTGTCCTGCGCGGCTTCTGCCTCGCCGGTATTTTTCACGAATCCCATCCACGCCACCGCCACGGTGATGGCGGCCAGCAGGAAAATCGCGGCGAAGAAGGCCAGGATCGACAGAATCAGCATGTGGCTCCCGTGGGTGCTAGCGGGACTTGGAAGCCGTACCGCCGGCGTGCAGGATTTCGTCCAGCGTCAACGCCGTCCGGGGACGCGTGGCCTCATCCAGAGGATTGCGCAGAGCCAGACGCACACGCGCGCCGGAATCCGCCAGCGCCAGAACGTCGGCGTCACTGGGACTGGTCAGCAAAGTTACGGCCGGCAGGTTCGATCCCTGCGAGCTGGTCTCCGGTTGCGGGTTCACGGACAACACCGGTACCCCTTCGAGGATGGTGCGCAGCTGAGGCTCCGCGCCGGCGCTCTTACGCGTGATCAGGACCTGCACGTCCACCTTCTGTCCGGGGCGCAATTGCGCGAGCACCCCGCTTGAATCGGATACGTGGACCGAGACCGCTCGCATACCCGAAGGCACGCCCGATGCCCCGCCCTTTCCGCTGGAGGCCAGCCGCGCAGCCAGCACTGGTTCACCCTGTGCCAGCGGCTCCAGAACCGTGTGCCCGGCGACTTGCTGGGGGGAATCGAAAGCTCCCGCGGGCGTCCCGTCAACCGGCCAAGGGATCGACTGGACGTCTTTTTCGGCGAGTACGGTTCCCACCGCAATCGGCTTGGCGGCAACCACCACCATCTTGCCGCTGCCCGTGCTGCTGCTCAGTTTGTTCACGAACAAGCCATAGAAGACACCTGTGGCGATAATGGCGACCACCAGGGCAATTCCCAATAGCTTCGCTAAGTTATTCTGTTTCATTATGTTAGGCCTTAAACTCGCAATATCGCGCGTAGTGCGTAGTGCTCCCTTATCTCTAGGAATCGGCCTAGGCTGGATTCTTCGTTAGGGCCGAGGCGGGTCTTTCAAAAGTCGCCCGGATCTACAATATACCTATGGAAAGTTTGACCATCGCGGGCCGCACGTTCCGGTCGCGGCTGTTTGTGGGGACCGGGAAGTACCGCAGCTTTCAGGAGATGGCTCGCTGCCATGAAGCCTCGGGTGCGGAAGTCGTCACGGTGGCGGTGCGGCGAGTCAATCTCGATCGCACCCAAGAGTCCTTGCTGAACTACATCGATACGTCCAAGCACTTTTTGCTGCCCAACACGGCGGCCTGCTACACCGCCGACGAAGCCATCCGCACGGCGCGCCTGGGCCGCGAAGCGGGCATGTCCAACTGGGTGAAGCTCGAAGTGATTGGCGATGAGCATACGCTGTTTCCGGATAATGCCGGCCTGCTTGAAGCGACGCGTGTCCTGGTGAAGGAAGGATTCGTGGTGTTGCCCTACACCAACGACGACTTGATCAACGCCCGGCGGCTGATCGACGCAGGGGCCGCGGCGGTGATGCCGTTGGGGGCGCCTATCGGCAGCGGCCTGGGGATCCAGAACCTGACCAATTTGCGTATTCTGCGTGAGATGATCCACGAGGTCCCGTTGATTGTCGACGCGGGGGTGGGCACGGCGTCTGACGCCGCGATCGCCATGGAGCTGGGCTATGACGGCGTGCTCATGAACACCGCCATCGCCGCGGCCGAGGATTCGGTGTCGATGGCCACGGCGATGAAGCTGGGCGTTGAGGCGGGCCGCTACGCTTATCTCGCGGGCCGCATGCCGAAAAAGTTGTATGCGGCAGCGAGCAGTCCTATGGCGGGAGTGGTGCGGTAGGGCGGGTCTCCAGACCCGCGGCGGACTTCAGTCTGTCAAAACGGGAACGGGACACCATCCCTGAAGATCCTTTGGCCAATTAACTAGCATTTGCTCAGAAGAGCGTTCTTGAGTCGTTCCCAGTGGATCCGCGTGCGAACACCGAAGGGTAGAGGACGTTCGCCGGGCAGTCGCGGAACCCGCCGAAAATCTTTTGACGGGACAAAGAGATCGAATTCTAGATCCTCCTCGGATAATTCTGCGACTTCCTCCCAGTCTTCCGACGAGTGCGAGATCGTATTTCCCTCGGAGTCCGTCCTGGCGGTATGGCAGGTACGGGTGAGCAGCAACGGAAACCCGGTTTCCCGGAGTCCATCATCGGTGAATACCGGCGTGTCGAACCGCCCATCAGCCGACGCCAGCAAGATAGCGTGCCCCTTGCAATGGGGGATGGACGATCAGCCAGGCGGATGGTGGATCGATATACCAGCCGTCCACCTCCGTAATGCAGGTCGTCGAGCCGGTCTCCGGATCGTACATCCGAGTAGTCCGCGTGATCACGCGGCGGGCGGTATGTCCGAACATTTCCCTGTGCTCGCCAGTATCCACGGTTTGGGTGTGGATCTGCACCGTTCGTCCCGAACGTCGCTCTGACATGGGCTTCGACCGGATTCTTCTCATCGCACCATGCTCACCTATGCGAGAAGCAGTATAAACACGAGCCTCCAGGTCCAACTGAAAGCAGTAGTGCAGATCGTGGTTGTGGATGACTGCTCGCAGGGGACCGTATTCAAACCGCAGTGCGCCTGGCTGGGTCGGATCACCATCGCAATAGCCACGGCAGTCGCGCGATTCCGAACGCGTGTTCAAGCCCAGGATGTACTCAATACGTCCCGTGCGCATCTCCCCCCGAACAGCTTCCATGCGGTAGCGAAGACTCGGTGCGGGCATGGCTTTCTCAACCAGTATATAGTCGCGGTGCCGCGGGGCTTCGTGATCTGACGGCTTGATCGGATTCTCGCGTAAATCAAGTGCTCAGATATTCTCCCCCAGCAGCTCCTTCAACTTCGTATACCCTGACCGGCTCACCGGAAGCTGCGAGCCATCCTGCAACACCGCCACGCGACTGTCCTTGGTGTATGGCTCGATGCGGGCGATGCGCTCCAGGTTGACGATATAAGAACGGTGTACGCGCGCGAAGCGCGCCGGATCAAGCTGCGCCTCGATGCTCGAGATCGTTTGCTGCTTCAGATAGTGTTTCTTTTCGCTGTGCAGGGCGATGTAGTCGTCCTGCGCCTCCACGTAATCCAGCTTGGCGATGGGGATGATGTTCACTCTCGTGCCGTCCTTCACCACCACCCGTTCGAGCATTTGCCCCGGTGGGCGAGCCGCGGCCGCGAGATCGGAGGCTTGCAGCGCGCGCGGCTGCGGGTCACTTAACAACGCACGTGCGCGCTCCAAAGCTTTCGCCAGCCGGTCCGTCGAAAAAGGCTTCAGCAGATAATCCACGGCCGCCGCATCAAACGCCTTCAGGGCGTACTGATCATAGGCCGTCACGAAGATCACGGCTACGGGAGGATCGATCAGCTCCAGCACCTCGAACCCGTCCAGTTTGGGCATCTGGATGTCCAGAAACAGCAGGTCGGGCCGGAGCTCACCCACAGCCTTGACCGCTTCAAAACCGTTGGCGCATTCGGCCACGATTTCGACTTCTCCGGCCTTATCCAGATACTCCCGAAGGATCTGGCGAGCCAATTCTTCATCGTCGACGATAATGGCGCGTAGTTTCATGGCTGATCGTTCAATGGGTAATCTATGAGATTGTTTTGTGGCAGGGGAATACCATCTCCGCGCTAAAGCGGTCGTGCTCAGCCGCCAGGTGCAAATGGGCAGCGTCGCCGAAGCGAGTCCGCAGGCGGTCGCGGACATTGCGAAGCCCCAGACCGTGACGGCGGGGCGAGGGCGCCTCGGGATCGAAACTGTTCTCGACGCGGACTGCCAGGCGGCCGTCCTCAATATGACCCTCCAGCCGAATGGTCCCGCCTTCGACCATCGTCGCGATCCCGTGCTTGATAGCGTTTTCGATCAGCGGCTGCAGCACCAGCGGAGGGACCTGGCAATCGGCGCAGCCATCGTCCACCTGCATCTCCACTTTCAAGCGCGCGCCGAAGCGCACCTGTTCGACTTCCAGATAAGTGCGCGCCAGCTCGAGCTCTTCCCGCCAGGAAATGCTCGCTCGCTCGCCTAGGCCCAGCGTCTTGCGCAGGAAATCCGAAAGGAGCACGCACATATCCCGGGCTCGCACGGGATCACTGCTGGTCAGCGCGCTGATCGAGTTCAGGCAGTTGAACAGAAAGTGCGGATTGATCTGGGATTTCAGCGCGCGCAGTTCGGCGTCGCGCGTCTGCACCGCTGCTTCGCGCGACGCTTCCACCGCCAGCAGAGCGTAGTGCAGCGCGACCGACATCAGGTACAGCAACAGGCCCAGCACAACCAACTGCGGAACCGCGGGATTCAGCCGCGGGCCGAGGTCCATGGTGAACGCCAGCAGCCGGGCAGCCCCGATCCATAGCGTGCAGGCAAGAACAGCCGCTGCCAGTTGATTGATCAGCAATCGCGTGACCTGCGCGGATCCCAAGGGGAGCGCGCGGCAAATGTACCACGGCGTCAGACAAACAAAGGCGTACAGCAGGCACAAGGGCACGGAAATGGATAATGCCTGGCTCCAGTTAAGATCCCCGGGAATACGCATCAGCGCCGCCAGCGCGGCAGCCAGTATGGTCCAGAGTCCCATGTAGGCACTCAATGTGGCGGTGTTCCGGAAGATGGGATGCATTGGCGATAGTCAGTTCTTCACGACCACGCCGCCGAATATTGCCGCGCCGGTCACCAAAAGACGAGGCGCATTGGGGGAAGAGCCAGGAGCGGCTGGAAAGGTCTTGTCCTCGAAGCCGCCAAACACACCTGAGCCGCGCACTATCGTGTGCCAGTGGGCCGGCACCCAAAGCTCGATTCCGCCAAACACCGCCTCGGCTCTGATCGAGATCTCCTCGCGCTTGGTCCCGGCGCTGCGCAGATCGATTTCGGCGCCGCCGAATATAGTGGTGACTTTACCGCCTAAAAAATCTTGGGTTTCGAGCTTTTGCCGGGTGCCGCTGAATATGCACTCCGCGTGCAGGTAATTCGCTCCAGAGGTTGCCGCGTTGAATCCGGAATTGGGTGCGAATGAGCTTCCGGGGGCCGGCGGCGGGAGGTTCGTTCCTGGGTCGCGCCATTCCAGGTGCCTCACCAGAATCAGCAGGCCCACGGCGATCAGCACTCCGGGCCAAATATATTCCCAAATGTTCCCGTAAATGTATCCCAGATTGCGCAGCAGAAAGATCGTTCCCACGCCGCCGATAATCAGGCCGGAGGTGACGCTTGATGCGCTGTGCGTGTTGGCCAGCTTGGAGAAACCGATCACAATGAGGATCACCGGCCAGAACTGCCCGATGTCGTTGAAATACAGCACTCCAACGTTCCTGAGCAGGAACAACACGCCGACGGCGATGACGCCCAGCCCGATAATCATGCCGCCGGCGGGGTTCGATCCGCGGCGCTCCATGCGGAGGCGGTGCCGCTCCATTCGTTCCCGGTTTCTTTGTTCCCAGCGTTCCGTATCCATGGGCCCGATGATCTTTCCAGTAAGCTAAGTCTTCCCGTAAGCGATCCTAGCAAGACCGGCGAGGCTTAGCCTGTCGAATTCGGCCAATGGCGGCTGGGCGTCGGCCAACGGCAGTTCCGGCTGTTACTGAGTTTGACCGTCGTGCTTCTGATTGTAGATTTCCTTGCTCACCCGGTTCTGCTGGCGGTTGACCCTGGCCTTTTCCTGGTTGGTCAGAGTCCCGCCGTTCGCCCGGCGATCCCGGCGTACTTCCTTGTTGATCTTGGACTCATTGTGCTCGATACGCGCGGTTTCGTGCGGCGTCAGTTTCCCGCTCTTCACGCCCTGCGCGATGCGCTTCTGCTGGTTTTCCTTGCGCTGCTGGATCTTCCCCTCTTCGGCCGCGAACGACGTGGTCGCGGTTCCGGCCAGAAGTGCGCCGCTCAGAATGCTGATGATTACGTGTTTCATTGTTCCAGGCCTCCTTGCCTCTGCAGGTTCAAACCAAACCGTGGACCGGAGTTTCGCGGGCGAACGTTAAAAGCCGTTCAAAACCTGACCAGCAAAGGTACTGCCGATACAATAAAACGATGTCTCATAAAGTTACCTTGATCCCCGGCGACGGTATCGGGCCGGAGGTCGCCGCAGCCGCCCGGCGCGCAGTGGATGCGACCGGCGTCCGCATTGAATGGGAGGTGGCCGAGCTGAACGCCGGCCTGATTGTGAAGGCGGGAGTATCACTGCCTCAGCATGTGCTCGATAGCCTGGAGCGCACGCACGTTGGATTGAAAGGACCCGTGACGACTCCCGTTGGCGGCGGCTATACCAGCGTCAACGTGGCGTTGCGCAAGAAACTGGATTTGTTCGCCAATGTCCGTCCGGTGCGCTCCATGCCGGGACTCGGCACGCGTTTTGACGACGTAAAGATCGATATGGTGATCTTCCGCGAAAACACTGAAGACCTGTATTCGGGCCTGGAGCACGAAGTGGTCAAGGACGTGGTGACCAGCCTGAAGGTCATCACGCGGGTGGCGTCGATCAATATCGCCGAGTACGCTTTCGCTTATGCCGAGAAGGCTGGGCGCAAGAAAGTGGTGGCCATTCATAAGGCCAACATCATGAAGCTGGCCGATGGCCTGTTTCTGCGCTGCTGCCGGGAAGTGGCGGCCCGGCATCCGCACATCGAGTATAAGGAACTGATCGTCGACAACGCGGCCATGCAACTGGTGGTGCGCCCGGAAACATTTGACATTCTGCTGCTGCCGAATCTTTACGGCGATATCGTCTCCGATCTGGCGGCGGGCCTGGTCGGCGGATTAGGCATGGTTCCCGGCGCCAATATGGGCGAGAAGGACGCGGTATTCGAAGCGGTGCATGGGTCAGCTCCCGATATTGCTGGGAAGGGAATAGCCAATCCGACGGCTATGATGCTGTCTTCGGCGCTGATGCTGTTCCACTTGCAGGAGCCGGAGGCAGCCGCCCGTCTGCAACAGGCGGTCGAGAAGGTCTACGCGGCGGGGAAACACACGACGCCGGATGTGGGAGGCAGGGGGACGACCGAAGCATTCACGGATGCGGTGATCGCGGCCATGGGATGACGAATTACCGGGCGCCGTGGACGATCAGCTCGACAAAGAAGGTGCGCCCGGGCTGCTGCATGGCGTCGACCATTGGATTCAGCGCGATCGGATCGGAATAATTCCGGTTAAAGGCGTTCCTCAGGCCGTAGCGGACATCGAAGTTCGAGAGCAGCCTCTTAGTCGTGACAGTGAAATCGGCCAGGTAAACCGGCTTAAGCGACGCTCCTGCGAGCGTATCTCGCGAACTGAAGTATTGCATTCCGCTGCTTAGATCGAACTTGCGTCCCAGGGGAACCGCGAAGTGCAGCTTGGCCAGGTGTTGCGGCGAGTTAGGCAAGTAAGCCATGTCTGTGTCCGCCAACTGGAGCGAGTAGCTGGCAGATGCTTCCAGCCAGCCCGTGGGCCGCGCCTGCAACTCCATCTCGAAGCCTGTGGCGTGAATGGTCCCGGCGTTTTGCGTCTGGCCCAGGCCGCTGGGCGTATACACTGTCGCTAGAAAATCATGCAACTTGTAACCATACCCGGCAGCCATCAGGTTTATTCGTTTCCCGATCTTGTGTTCCACGTCAACTTCAAGCGTGTCCACCTTCTCCGGGAGGGCATTCGGATTCGCCACGGCCGCGAGGCCGTCATCGTAGAAAAGATCGAAAGCCGTGGGATTCCGGAAGGATCGCCCATATAGGAATTTGTAGGTCCAGTTGAGGGACGGCTGGTAGACTAGCGCCGCGCGAGGCGACACGAAGCTATGGCGATAAGCCGATCCGTCCAGGCGAATGCCCAGATCGAGCGTCCAGCGGCTGGAGAGCCTGCGCTCGTCTTGAAGGAACAGCGCGTAGGTCTTATCACCGCGGTCGATGTTCACGAACTTGATCGGCACAGGCGACACATCCTGGGCGCTCTGGGAGACCCGCGTGTCCATTTCGGCTTCGGCCCCGGCGGTCAGCGTGCCGATGCGAGCGACGTCGAAGCGATACGTCAGTTGGGTGCCGATCCAGTCGCTATCCGATAGTGTACGATTGTCCTCGACCAGCAGGCCGGAGTCGCCACCGGAATTGAGCGGATAGTCGAAGCGCCCGCGCAGATGATCCTGGTTGTAGTAAGTCCGCCACCGCAGAGCGCCATTGGCGAACTCGCGCGAGTACGCAGCTTCGACATAGTTCGCGGTTTCATCCACGTGCGTTCCCCGGTCATTGAAGACCGTATCGCCCCACGAAACGGGTTGGATCTTATTTCGATCGGAAAGGGAGGCGGTGACGTTCCAGTGACGCCAGCTCCAGTTGGCGAAAAAGTGATAGCCCTTCTGGCCATCCATGCGGAGGGCCTGTCCATGATTGCTCTCGGCGGTATCCAGGCCCGGAAGGTATAGGGGACTCTCTCCGCTATCGTTGAACACTGTGCCGGAGAGCAAGACGCTGTTGCGTTTGCCGACCGGGACCGCGGCCATCATTTGCACCTTCTTTTCGCCGAAGCTGCCCACTTCGGTGGATGAGCTCGGCGGCCCGGCTTCCTCCGGCGGTTTGGTGATGATGTTAAGGGTCGCGAATTCTCCGTTGCTGCCGTACAAGGCGGATGAAGGACCCCGAATAATCTCGATCTGCTTCACTAGGTGCATATCGACTGGAAAATCGTCGCCGAACCAGAGCATGGAATCGAACACGTGGTCGGCCATGTTATGGCCGTTGACCATCACCAGAATGCGGCTGCCGTAGTCCCATGGCAAGTTAAAACCTCGAACGCCCACGGAACGATAAGTACGGTTGTCATTCAAGGTGAAGCCCCGGACAGACGCGATGGCTTCGCCCAGCGTTCGATACCCGTACTTATAGATATCCTCAGCCGTGATTACCGTAACGCTGGCGGGAGCATCCCGCAGGGTCTGCGAATGGAGCGCGGCCCCTTCCACGCGGAGATCCAGCAGTTGCTCCAGAGTGAGGGTTGTCAAATCCTGCGATGGCATATCCGGCACAGCATCGCCGCCCCACACTGATACGGCCGCGAGAAACATTGCGACGCACCAAGACGGCGACCGATACCGATGGTCCATGAGTGACCATCGACGAACCGCGAGACAGGACTACGGAGGATATCTCCTATTCCTGACAGTCTGGGGTTATAGGCCCTTCTTTGCCAGATACGCCACCAGGTCAACGCAGCGCATGGAATAGCCCCACTCGTTGTCATACCAGGAGACGACCTTCACAAGGTTTCCGCCCAGGACCTTGGTCAGGTCAGAATCGACGATCGAACTATTGGGATTGTGCATCATGTCGGTCGAGACCACGGGATCGGTGGTATACGCGAGGATCCCTTTGAGCGGCCCTTCCGCTGCTGCTTTCAGCGCGGCGTTGACTTCCTCAGTAGTGGTCGACTTGGTCGTCACGGCCACCAGGTCCACCACGCTGACATTCGGCGTCGGGACGCGCATGGCGTAGCCGTCGAGCTTCCCTTTAAGCTCCGGCATCACCAGCCCGATGGCCTTGGCGGCTCCGGTGGTAGTGGGGATCATGTTGATCGCCGCGGCCCGCGCGCGCCGCAGATCCTTGTGCGGAAAATCGAGCACGTTCTGGTCATTGGTATAGCTGTGGATGGTGGTCATCGAGCCCTTCTCGATACCGAATTTCTCGTGCAGCACCTTCACCACGGGACCCAGGCAATTGGTGGTGCAGGAAGCGTTCGAAATGATGTTGTGCTTGGCCGGATCGTAAGATGTTTCGTTCACTCCGAGCACAATCGTAATGTCTTCGTTCTTCGCGGGCGCCGAAATGATCACTTTCTTCACCGTGCCCCGTATGTGCTTCGCGGCTTCCTTGGCTTCGGTGAATCTTCCGGTGGATTCGAGCACGACCTGCACGCCGAATTTGGACCAGTCGATCTCGGCAGGATCTTTAATGGCGTAAACGTGAATGCGCTTCCCGTTCACCAGGATCCCATCGCCGTCAGCTTTAACATCGGCGTGGATGGCGCCCAGGATCGAGTCATATTTCAGCAAGTGCGCGAGGGTCTTGGTATCGGTGAGGTCGTTGGTGGCGACGATCTCCACGTCCGGATTGTTGAGCGCGGCCCGGAATACGTTCCTGCCGATCCGGCCGAAGCCGTTGATGCCGATTTTGGTAGCCATGAACCTCCAGTGTAACGGGAAGATTGCGCCGGACGCATCTTCTTCTATCATCAAGAGATGGTTCTTTCCGATGTCGATATCCGTCGTTACCTGGCGGAGGGCAAAATCAAGATTACACCCCCGCTGCCGCCCGAGCAGTTCGGAAGCTGTTCCGTCGATTTCCGCCTGGGCCAGGAGTTCAGCGTATTCGAGCATAGCCGCCACGCCCTGATCGACCTGCGGGAAAAGACCGCCATTCAGGACCTGATGCGGACCATCACCGTGGCGGAAGGCGATCCGTTCATCCTGCAGCCGGGCGAGTTTGCGCTGGCGATCACGGAGGAAACCCTCGAGTTGGATGATGACGTTCTGGGAAGGCTCGAAGGCCGGTCGAGCCTGGGACGCATCGGCATCATTGTGCACGGGACGGCGGGCCTGTTCGATCCCGGCTGGCGCGGCCAGGCGACACTCGAATTGAGCAATCTCGGAGTAATGCCTGTGGCTCTTTATCCCGGCATGCGGATCTGTTCGTTCACATTCGAACAACTCTCGTCGCGCGTCGAAGTTCCCTACTACAAGAAAGCCGGGAACAAGTACGCCGGCCAGACTCGGCCGGTGGCCAGCCGTTTGGCGAGCGAAACCAGCCGCTAAAGCGCCCAGGGCCCACCACCGGGGGGGTTGACATCGCGGCACATGTTGATAACATCTCCTAGGCCTTAGAGGTAACAAGGTGGGTTTTGGGAGAGGTGCAAATTGCACACGGGTAAACTGCTGTTGCTGTCGTTGCTAGGAATCGCGGCCGCTCTTGCTCAAGGCAATCGCGGAAGCATCACGGGAACGGTCACGGACCCGGCTGGCGCCGTGGTGGTCAACGTTGCTGTGGAAGGCAAAAACATTGATTCCGGCGGGCTCTACAAAACCGTGAGCACCACCACCGGCAACTACACACTTTCCGAATTACCGCCTGGCAACTACGAAGTCACGTTTACCGCGTCCGGTTTCAAGACCTTTAAACGCGGACCGCTCGACGTCGGCGCCCGCCAGATCCTGAGAATTGATGGGACGCTGGAGGTCGGCACGGCTGCGGAATCCATCACGGTGACCGAGGCCGCTCCGCTGCTGATCACCGAGAGCTCCGAGGTCGGCTATAACGTCACCACCAACCGATTGAACGATCTGCCGGTGGGCAACATGGGCAGCGTGCGCAACATCGTCCGCACCGCGGCCGTGCTGATGCCAGGCGTCTCCTTCTCGGAAGGCTTCTTCGGCGGCGTCAAAATCAATGGCACCCCCGCCGATGGATACAATCTGCGCGTCGACGGCATGGATAACACTTACACTCTGGGTAACCTGCTGGTCACGCAGGTGCAACCCAGCGTGGATGCGATTGAGCAGTATTCGATCCAGACTTCGAACTTCGCCGCCGAACTGGGGCAAGCCGGCGGCGCCATATTCAACGTCAACATGAAATCGGGGACCAACCAGCTTCACGGCAGCGCCTTCGATTACTATTCCACTGACACCCTCTATGCGGCCCAACCCTACACCAAGCTGAAGTCGCCCACCTCGAACTACGATTGGGGTTTTACAGTCGGAGGACCGGTCTGGATCCCCAAGGTCTACAACGGCCACGACAAGACTTTTTTCTTCTTTAGCTACGAGACGCGCCCGCAAGAGGGCACCAACCTGACCACCTTCAACACTGTGCCCACCGATGACTATCGCCTGGGCAACCTGAACGCGGCCATGTCGGCGGTAGGCAACAAGGTGTTGGGCAAGGACCCCCTGGGCCGCAGCATCATTCAGAACATGGTTTACGATCCGGCCAGCGATTTCAACTTCAACGGCCAGGTGGTCCGCAATCCTTTCGACGGCAACCAAGTTCCGGTCGCGCGCTTCGATCCGGTGTCGGCCAAGCTGCTGTCGCTGGTTCCCAAAGCCAATCTAGCCGGCCTGATTCAGAACTACAACAACCCCTACAAGACCGCCACCAAGAATTACCTGCCGTCCTTCAAGATCGACCACAACATCAACGCTTCCAACAAGCTGAACTTCTTCTTTTCCCGGACGACCCAGCGGAGCCCGATCGATACCGGCGAAGGATTTCCCACCCTAATCTCCGCCGGCACGAACTCCGACTGGATCAACAAGAACTACCGGCTGAACTATGACCGGACGATCACACCCACCATGCTGCTGCATCTTGGGGTGGGATATCAGGACGCCACCATCGGACAGTTGGCGTTTGCAGCCAACACTCCCTACGATGCGACCGCCGCGCTGGGCTTAAAGGGTCCGTTCTTTCACGGCGAGGGCTCCACGTTCCCGCACTTCGGCACGAATAACCTGGCGCCCGGCACCGGCATGAGCAACGGACAGGGCGGCTTGTCAGACCTCGGGAACGCCAGCTTCAACGGGACGACGTTGACCAAGAACCAGAGGCCCACCGCCATCGCGAGCTTGACTTGGGTGAAGAACAACCACACCTACAAGTTTGGCGGCGAACTGCGCGTCGACGGTTTCCCGGCTTACAACCTGGTGAACTTGAACGGCTACTTCGCGTTCAGTGCGAACGAGACAGCGCTGCCGTATCTGAACAGCGCCACGCTGGCCGGCAACACGTTGGGATTCCCGTTCGCGAGCTTCCTGTTGGGCCAGGTGGACCAAGGGAACACTTCGTCGCCGGCCAACGCGAAACTGGGCACCCATTCTCTGGGATTCTTCGCGCAGGATACCTGGAAGGTTACCCGGAAGCTCACACTGGACTACGGCTTGCGATGGGACTACTCGACCTATCAGAAGGAACAGTACGGCCGCTATCCGACGCTGGACCCGACTGCGCCCAACGCGTCGGCCGGGGGGCATCCCGGCGCCGTGACCTATGAAGCCACCTGCCACTGCACGTTTGCGCCGAATTATCCGTACGGCTGGGGCCCCCGGCTGGGCGCAGCGTATCAGATCGACCGGAAAACGGTGCTCCGAGGCGGCATCGGGCTGATGTACAACACCTCGGCTAGAATCGGCATCGCGGGGCGCTCGCTCGGATCCAACAACCCGTTCACCTCTCCGTCGTTTGGGGAACCCGCGATGGTGCTGGGAACCGGCGTGCAGGCAACCTACCAGCAGATCGCCTGGCCCAACTTCGATCCCAACTATTACCCGGTCTTCGGCCGGAGCCCGGGAGCCGGCCCTGCGAATGTGTTCGACCAGAACTCCGCGCGTCCGGCACGCCAGCTCCAATGGTCCATCGGACTGCAGCGCGAGATCTTCCGCGACCTGGTGGTCGAAGCCTCCTACGTCGGCAATGTGGGCGTGTGGTGGACCGCCACTGCGGCAGTGAACTACAACACCCTGCAGCCCTCTACTCTGAACTCCCTGGGGATCAACATCAACAATTCCGACGATGTCAAACTGTTGAACTCCCCGCTGTCATCGCCGGCTGTAAAGGCTCGGAACTTTGGCCTGCCATTCACCGGCTTCCCGTCGACCGCGACATTGGCCCAGGCGCTGCGGCCCTATCCGCAATTTAGCAGCGGTCTAGGCCCGCAATTCTCGCCCCTGGGGACAACCTCGTACAACTCCCTGCAAGCCAAGGTGACCAAGCGACTCTCGCACGGGATCGATTTCACTTATGCGTTTACCTACCAGAAGAGTCTGACCTTCGGTACGAGTATCAACGACGTCTGGAACCGCGACGCGAACAATCAGGTACTGGATTCTGCGGATCAGCCGCTCCAGAGCGTGATCGCCTTCACCTACAACGTGCCGCGTATGCATGGGATCAATAAAATCCTGGCATACACTCTCGCCGATTGGCAGGTTGGCGGGCTTCTGAAGTACGCGAGCGGCTTCCCGATCCCTGTTCCGGGCGCGCAGAATAATCTCGCGACGGCTCTGTTCCAGAGCACCCGAGCCAACCGGGTGCCCGGCGTGCCGCTGTTTCTGAAGGACCTGAACAGCCATTTGGACCCACGGACGGATTTCGTGCTGAATCCCGCGGCGTGGACCGATCCGGCTCCCGGCCAGTGGGGAGTATCGGCTCCCTTCTACAGTGACTATCGCTACCAGCGGCGGCCGAGCGAAGCGATGAACTTCGGCCGCAACTTCCGCGTGGGAGAGCGGCTGAACTTCCAGGCTCGCGTGGAGTTCACCAATGTATTGAACCGGGCCCAACCCGTCAACCCCACGGCGACAAACGCTAAGGCCACGCAAGTGCCGAGCGCCGCAGGGAACACCGGGTTCGGCTCGATGAATTACACGCAGACCGGTCAGGCTCCGCGGCAAGGACAAATGGTCTTACGCGCGACCTTCTGATTCATCGAGAGACTCTCCGGATTTAAAAGTGGCGCCGGGATGTCTCGCGAGTGCCCATTAAAGCGCCCAGGGCCCTTGACTCCCTGGTTCACGCAAAATATAATCCCTGCCCAGTATCGCTTTTCGCGAAAAAGGGGGCCGGGTGAGGACTATTCTTCGTTTTACCGCCGTTTGTCTTTTTATTTGCGCCGCGATGTGGGCGCAGGACGTTTCCACTTCCCAGATCAAGGGCACTGTTCAGGATCCGTCCGGTGCGGCCGTGCCGGGCGCCGAGGTTAAAGTGACGCAGACCGACACCGGTGCGACTCGAACCGCGATCACCGACTCCGACGGCTCTTATGTCCTGACCAGTCTGGCCATTGGGCCCTATCGGCTGGAGGTCAGTAAAGAGGGCTTTTCGAAATACGTCCAGTCCGGAATCGTGCTACAGATCGCCAGCAACCCCACCATCGAGGTCTCCTTGCGTGTCGGCTCTATCAGCGAACAAATTCAGGTGGAAGCCAACACAACCATGGTGGAGACGCAGAGCAGCGGCGTCGGCGGCGTGGTAGACATGAAGCGGGTGTTGGATCTGCCGCTGATCGGGCGCAACGTGCAGGATCTGATCACGACCACCGGCGCGGCTGCGCAGGGCAGCGACGGCGCTCAGCTATCGGCGCGCAATTATCCCGGCATACAAGCATTTTCCGTCGCTGGCGGACTGGCTACCGGAACATCCTACACGCTGGACGGCTCCATGCATAACGATGTCTATACCAACTCGACTCTGCCGCTGCCGTTCCCGGATGCGCTGCAGGAATTCAAGGTGGAGACCAGCGCCCTGCCGGCGCAATACGGGATGCACTCGGGCGCCGCGGTCAATGCGGTCACCAAGTCCGGCACCAATCAGTGGCACGGCGACGCGTTCGAGTTCGTGCGAAATTACAAATTTAACGCCAAGCAGCGCTTCGCCACGTCTCGCGATTCGCTGAAGCGCAATCAATGGGGCGGCACCATTGGCGGACCCATCCTGCGCAACAAGCTGTTCTTCTTCGCGGCCTACCAGCAGACCGATACGCGCCAAAGCCCTAGCAGCACCGTGACGTTCGTCCCCACGCCGGCCATGCTCCAAGGCGACTTTTCCACTTTCGCCGCCGCCTCCAGCGCGGGCGGCTGCCAGCCGGCGGCGGTTACTCTGAAGGACCCGACCAACCACAACCTGCCGTATGCTCCACTCAATCACATCCCGTTGAGCCAGTTCTCCGTGCCGGCTGTCAATATCGCCAAGCTGCTTCCCAGCGGCACCGGTCCTTGCGGCCAGACCAACTTCGGGGTCAGAACGGTCGACGACGAGCAGTTCGGGGTGTCCAAGGTGGATTATCAGATAAGCGCCACTCACTCCCTGTTCGCCCGCTACCTGGGCACTCATGACAAGCAACCGGTGCCTTATACCTTTGGCAATAATTTGCTGACTACGGGCGGCGGAGGCAATGGTTTTGACGATTTCGACCAGTCGTTTACCATCGGCGACACGTATCTGATCACGCCCCGGACAGTCAACTCTTTCCGTGCCACGGTGGACCGCTCAGGTATCGCCCGCAACAGCCCGGAGTTCTTCGGTCCCAACGACGTCGGGATCAACATCTACAGTTATCTGCCCAAGTTCACCAGCGTAACCGTAAGCGGCGGGTTCTCTTTTGGAAACGTGCTGACTACGGATGCCACGTACAAAACCACCACTCTGCAGGTGGGCGATGATCTCGCCGTGATTCGTGGCAACCACCAGATGGGATTCGGCGTTAACGTCTCGCACTATAACTCCAATACCTATGCCCGGGTTCTCGCCACCCCCAGTTTCCTATTTAGCGGCCAGGCCACCGGTATTCCCATCGCCGACTTTTTCACCGGAAATGTGGCCTCCACTGCCCAGTCCGCGCCCAACGTGCTGTTCGTGCGCGCGAATTATCTCGGGCTGTATGCGCAGGACACCTGGAAACTGAGGCCGGGGCTGACGGTCAGTTACGGCCTGCGCTGGGAACCGTTCTTCCCGATGCAGTTCGCCAACAGCCTGGTATATCACTTCGACTTAGCGTCGTTCATAGCCGGCACTCCCCGGAGCACCGTGTTTAAGCAAGCGCCCCCGGGGCTTTTCTTCCCGGGCGACGCCGGCTTTCCCTCCAAGTCGGGCATCAACCGGAACTGGAAACAGTTCGCTCCCCGCTTGGGCGTGGTGTGGGATCCCAATGGGGACGGCCGCATGTCCATCCGAGCCTCCTATGGAATCTTTTTCGACACCATTCCGGCGCAATACAACCTGAATACGGAAACAGCGCCGCCCTGGGGCAATCGGACCGCCCTCACCGGAGTTGATTTCGCGGATCCTTACAAGAACTATCCGGGCGGCAATCCTTTTCCGGTGGTCTTCGATGCCAACGCGCCTTTCGCTATCAATGGCACGTTCAATACCTTCGACTACAACACCCACATGACTTACGTCCAGCAGTGGAATTTCAGCATTCAGCGCCAGTTCGGACGGGACTGGCTGGCGTCGGTGAGTTATCTGGGTAACGAGATGGTGCATCTGTTCGGCACGCGGGAACTGAATCCCGGCATTTACGCACCGGGCGCCACGGTCGGCAATTTGAGTACGCGACGGCTGTTTAACCAGCTCAATCCGACCTGGGGAAAGAACTTCGGATTCACCGATACCTGGGACGACGGCGGCACGGGCAGCTATAACGGGATGCTCCTGTCGCTCCAGAAACGCTTTAGCCGGGGCGTCACGGTGAATGTGAACTACACATGGTCCCACTGCCTCAGCAATCCGGTCAACAGCGTACCCAACGGGGGCAATGGCGGCGGTGGAGTTTACATGTTCGACAACAGCCGGGCCCTGGATCGCGGCAATTGCAGCACCTCGGCTAACGACAAGCGGCACATTGCTAACATGACTGCCGTGGGAGAGGTCCCCAGGTTTTCTGATAATAAGTGGATGAACTGGATTGCCGGCGGCTGGAAGTCGTCGGCTACGGTCGGCATGTCGACCGGCAGTTACTTCAGCGTGGTTACCGGCGCGGATAATGCATTTTCCGGAAAGAATGCGACCACCCAGCGGCCGAACCAGTTGCTGGCCAACGTCTACGGCAGCGGGACTCCGGGCTTCTACCTCAACAAAGCGGCCTTCGGGACTCCGGCCCCCGGCACCTATGGGAACTTGGGACAATCCAACATCCTGGGTCCCGGAAGCCTGATCTTCAACGCGGGCTTGTCGCGAGCCTTCCGGATTCGGGAAAGCCAAACGGTAGAGATCCGGGGCGAAGCGCAGAACGTTCTCAATCGCATCAACTACGGGAATCCGGTCGCTACGCTGACCAGTAGCACTTTCGGCCAGATCCTCAATTCAGGCCCGGCCCGGATCATGCAGTTCGCGATCAAGTACGCTTTCTAGATGGTCGCATCCGTGATACGATAGCCGCCATGCGTTGGCTCCTGTTACCTGTTTCGCTGCTCGCGGCCGCGGCTGCTTTTTTTGGCCAAACTGCTCCCCCGAACCCCACCGGGATCTCCGCGGGACATATCCATCTTGTGGTCGAAGATCCGGCCGCTTATCAAAAAACGATCGTCAGTGTCCTGGGCGGCACGCCGGTGAACGCCGGACCCCTGACTATGGTGAAACTACCCGGCATCTTCTTCATCATGACGGCGGCTCAAAAAGGAAAGGGACCGAGCGGCGGCTCCAAGGGTTCCACCGCGGATCACATGGGATTTTCGGTGAAGAGTTTCGCCGCACTAAAGGCAAAAGCCGAAGCCGCCGGCTTGCACGTGCAGGAGCTCACTCCCAACGTGCAGGCGTTCGTGACGTTTCCCAATGACGTGATCATTGAGGTTCAGGAAGATACTTCGCTTCCGACCGACACGGCGTTCAGCCATTTCCACCTCATGGTGCCGGATCAGAACGCTGCGCGTGAATGGTACATGAAGACCTTCGGGGGCGTGGAAGCGCAGCGCCGGCCGGGATTGAAAGGCGTTGGAATTCCTCCCGGCACTATCGATTTCCTGGGAGTAGGCGGCAGAGGCGGCAAGAACAAAGATGGCTCCACTCCGACTCCTCCAGCAGCCACCAAGGGCCGTTACCTCGATCACATCGGGTTCGAAGTGAAAGACCTGGACGCATTCGCCAAAAAGCTTGAGGCTGATGGCGTCAAGTTTGACATGGCTCCGCGCGATATGACCAAGCAGTTCGGCCTGAAGATCGCGTTTATCACCGATCCTTTTGGGACCTACATTGAGCTGACCGAAGGTCTCTCGAAGCAATAGGTCAGGCTGGCGGCGTCTGGATGCGGCCCTCGCGATCGAGGATCAATACCCGGCCGCGCCATGTCACGGTGTTGCCGAATAGCCCTACCAGCCAGGCAGCCGCCGTTAACAAGTCGCGGAAGGGGATCAGCACCCACAACCGCAATACGTCCGGATTGCGAAGAACGGTCCACCCTCCTGCGGTCGCCATCGCCATGCGCGCTGCCAGCAGCGCAGCGGCCCACCCCCAGTCGCCGGCCGCCGCCAACGCCAGCGCCCATATCGTTGCGAATGCCACCGGGAGCCCCAGGTAGCCCCAGAATTTCGAGACCCGAACGGTACGCGCCCAACGCACCTGGTGTGTCCAGACATCGCGCCAGCCGCCACCGAGATGCGTCGCTACGATGGTGTCGCTCAATACACATTTCAGGCCGAGGACGTGCATGCGATGGCCGAGCTGGTAATCGTCCGCCAAATGATCGGCAATGGCCTCAAAGCCGCCGATGCGATCCAGATCCGTTCGGCGAAACGCCATGGTGGCGCCGGACGCGAAATCTTTCACGCCCAGCGCGCGCGCCACAAGCATGGACGGCACCAGATCAGTGGCGACGCCGAGCGCTTCGAATCGCGCCGCGGGAGTGTCTCCTTCGGGGCGAAACATGCACGTAACCAGCCCGACATTCGGATCGGAAAGCGGTTCGGTGACCTGGGCCAGATAGTCCGGCTCCACGCGGATATCGGCGTCATTGACTACCAGGATCGGATAGCGCGCGGCACGAGTAAGATCGATCAGCGAGCCGACTTTGCGGTTCGGCGTGACCGTGGTGCAGGGGACCAGGCGCACCCCCGGAAATTCGGCGATGACGGCCGCGGCCGCGGAATCGTCCTCCCGAACACCGCACAGCAACTCGTATTCGCCCTCCAGAAAGGTATGCGAACGGATCGCTTCGCGCAGCGCAGCGTCGACACCATGTACCGGCTTGAGAATGCTGACGCCAGCCGGCTGCCGCGAAGGAGTATGCGGCCGCCGTCCAAATGCGAGGCAGGCGGCGGCTGCGAAAAGCTGGTACGCCCCGGCGATCGCAGCGATGATGGTCAGGATCACAGCGGCCCCTGGATCACAACGCCAACAACCACACGCCGCACGCTACCAGCGCAGCGCCGATCCAGCGGCGTGAGTCCACGTGTTCTTTGAGAAGGAGCCGCGCCAATACGGTTTCGATCACCAGGCTGCCGGCCGATGCCGGAACCGCGAAACTCAAATCCGCGACCTGGAGCAAAGGCATAAAGGCGAAGAAGGACACGGCCATGCACAACACGGACAGAATCAGGTTCCTCCTGCGGGCCAACGTGGTCAGCAGACGCCCCAGTACATTAGGACTGAAATCGTGGATCTCGCCATGACGTTTCATTTCGTGGCTCTGCAGTACGTCAGCCGTTACGGTGGACGCAATGATGACGGCGAGCAGAAGCCAGGCCTTCATCTGGGGTCTCCCGCGTGCCGCTCCGAATGTGGATTCCCAAGGCCCACCAGAATCACTCCCGCCATGATAAGCAGCGTTCCCGCCCATCTCGCCGGACTGACGTTTTCTCCCAGAAAAAAACGCCCCAGCGCTGCGTTGATTACGTATCCCAAGGCCGTCACTGGGAGCACGTAACTCAGATCCGCCCAGCTTAACAGGAACATCTTGCTGAGCATCCACAGGATCAGCAGGCAGATGCCCACAGTGACCCAGGGGGTAAAAATGGCACGGAGGAAGGAGAGGGGCGACGCCGTGATTTCATTGGCATGGTCCATGCCCCATTTCAGGAACAGGTTTCCGAAGACGTTACTAAGGATGACGATGGCGGCGAAGGCCCGCGTCTTCCATCGGAGTCGGGGATCCATCCGGAGCGTGGCCGGTGCGCTATGCCCGCTCGTCCACTTGGCTCAGGACGCTAGCCTTCTCGTCGGCGACATATTTCTTGCGCTTGGAACGAAGGCTCATGTAAGACTTGGCCTCCTTGTACAACCGCTTGCGCTCGGAATTGTTGAAAATTGATTTGCGAACGATGCGCCAGGCAGCCTTGGGGCGGAAATAGTATTCGTCGTAGAACCGCTCCACCCATTCCATCATCTCGCCCTTCTCCAGGATGCCGGGATAAACCACTTGAGGAAGCTGATGGCCCTGATCATCGGCCATCGTGAGCTGCACCAGGCCATTCTCTTTGGCGAAGTCGTAGAACTCCGTGCCGGGGTAGGCGTGCGCAATCGATACCTGAATGGTCTCCGTGTCCAGGTCCTTCGCGAAGTCGATGGTGTTGCGTAACGTCTCGCGCGTCTCGCCCGGCAGGCCCACGATGAAATCGCCATGGACCACCAGGCCCAGGTTGTGAGCGTCCTTGGTGAAGCGGCGGGCGCCTTCGATGGTCGCACCCTTCTTGATATTCTTCAGGATCTGCTCGTCTCCGGATTCGTACCCCACAATGAGCAACCGGCAGCCGGCGTCCTTCATGGCCTTGAGCGTTTCGTAGTCGGTAGTGACGCGCGAGGTGCAGCTCCAGGTGAAGTTCAGCTTCTTCAGCTCCGCGCACAATTCCAGCGTGCGGGCTTTCTTGTAGTTGAAGGTGTCGTCGTCGAAAAAGATTTCCTTCAGGCCGGGGAAGTTTTCAAGCACGTAGCGGCATTCGTTCGCAACGTCCTTAGTCGACCGCAAACGCCAGCGATGGCCCGAGTGTGTCTGCGGCCACAGGCAGAAGGTACACATCGCGGGGCAGCCGCGCGAGGTGTAGAACGACATGAAGGGATTAAGCAAAAACGGAACGTTGTATTTGCGGAAGTCCAAATCGCGCTTATAGACCTTCGAGACCCAGGGCAGTTCGTCCAGATTCTCGATCACCGGTCCTTCCGGAGTGTGCACGATCTCTCCGTTTTTCCGGTAGCTCACGCCGGGCAGCTCCGAAAGTGGCGTGCCCTTGGCGTAGCCGGCGATCTGATGGTCAAATTCGCGGCGCACCACGAAATCGATCGCTTTGGTCGAATTCAGGGCCTTCTCGGGCTCGATGGTAACTGGAGGCCCGACAAAGGCGACCTGCAACTTCGAGTTCGCGTCCTTCATCATCTCGGCGATCTTAACGTCCACGTGAAAGCCGGGCGACGAGGTGTATAGCACCAGTAGCTCGAAATCCTTGGCCATGGCCACGGTCTGCTCAATGGATACGCCATGCGGCGGGGCATCCACCACCTTGCTGTCCTCGAGCATGCCGGCCGGATAGCACAACCACACCGGATACCAATACGATTCGATCTCCCGGGTGGAGGGCCAGCGCGACCCTGCGCCCCCGTCAAAACCTTCAAACGAAGGCGGATTCAAAAATAGCGTTCTCATGGGATGGAAGCCAATCTCCTTGGTTATGGGACGCTCGGTACGCTTGCTGTCTGTTCGTCCACTTGCCAGCTGGGGTTACTGTAATTGGCGCTCAACTCAGCTTTTCCGACCAGGCGCACGTCCACGGTACTTTGCAGATGCTTCAACACCGATATGCCATCGCGCATTTCGTATTCGCGGACGAAGCGGATGCTCTTGAGCCACGGAGATCCGCTCTTGACCATCTGGCCAGTTTCCTTAAGTGGCATCCCCGTGGCGCCGTCCAGCCATAATTCGCCCTTAAAAAGCCCAATTGCCTTGTGCTTGGGCGTTAGCTTAAAGATGTAGACTTGCTGCTGGTTTTCGGTGATAATCGCGTTGATCTGGAACTTGTAATTGGAGGGATTGATGGCGATGGAACCCTTCTGACGCTCATTCTGCTCAAGTTCCAGGTATTTCCCGATGACCTGCGTCTTCACAATCGGATCGCCGATAAACTGGCCGATCTGATCGAAGGAGATCTTGCCTAATCTGGATATCATGCGCAAGACTTTGAGTGTACCCTGCTTTTCCAGGCTGGGTAGCTGAGCGTCGATCTCGACCTCCATGCGGGCGCCGCGGAGGGCATCCTGCTGGGCCTGCTGGGCGGCCACATAGCGGTTGATGACATTGTTCAGGTTGTCTTTGCTGGCATAGGGCACAGAATTGTCCGCTGCCTGGACAACTATAGTTAAAGCCGCACACGCGATAAAGAGGTTAGGTAGACGCACTAACGGATGCCTTTGCCGCGAGAATACACACCTTCGGGGCTATTGTATCAGATGTACCGGAAAACGAAGGGGTTGCACATTTCCTTGCCACGTCTGGAGTTGGTACCAAAGAGTCTGCCCGTCGGTGCGGGCGCTTACCAATCCGTCCAGATCTGTCCGTAAGATCGCCGCGTGACGTGCGTACAGCCGCCCCAGGACGTCCGGATGGGGGTGGCCAAAGGAGTTCTCATATCCCGCGGATATCAGGGCGACCGAGGGCGAAACAGCGTCCAGGAAGGCCTGGGTAGTGGAGGTACGGGAGCCGTGGTGGCCGACTTTAAGGACGTCGGCATGAAGGTCGAAGCCGCCGGCCAGAAGCTGGCTCTCGATGGCCCGCTCCATGTCGCCGGTCAGCAGAAAGGATCGCGATCCGTAGGTGATCCGGAGCACCAGGGAGTCATTATTTCCCACGCTCCGGGCGAAATAATCGTCCGCGGGCGCGAGGACTTCCACCTTGGCGCCGGAAAGTTCGATGCGGCCGGCCGGGTGCTTTTGGTAGGACGGAATGCCCAGGCGGCGGGCCTGCGCCAGCAGTTCCAGGGGCGGATTCGCCCCCGTCCACAGTTCCTTGGGTCTGAAATTGGCCATCAAGGCAGCGAGGCCGCCAATGTGATCCTGATGGGAGTGGGTGGCGATCATCACATCGATGCGGCGAATCCCGCGGCCCCACAAGTACGGCGATACAACGTCCTCCCCAATATCGAGATTCGATTTTCGCTGGCGCCCGTACACCAGTCGCCCGCCGCCGTCGATCAGTATGGTTTCGCCGCGCGGCAGCACCACTAGCAGGCTGTCGCCCTGGCCGACATCAATAGCCGTGAGCTCCAGCATGCCGGGCTGCTGAGGACGAAGCCAGGGCTGCCATAGCAGCAGGACGAACAAGCCCAGAACGGCGGCAATCGCCGGCCAACGGAATCGTTTGCGCCGGATGAAAACGGCACAGGCGACCAAAGCCGCCGCAAAGGCAAAAACCAGCCACAGCGGGGGGTCGGGAACCCTCCACGCGGGCTCTAAGTTCGCGTGCCACCCGGCTACGCGAGCCGAGAATCGCAGAAGCGCCCCAGTGAGCGACCCGGTCCAATGCCAGCCGCTGAAGATCGCCAGGAAGCCGAGCGGGACCACCGCGTTCATAGCCGGCACAATCAGGAGGTTGGCGCTCAGGCCGGTGAAGGACACGCGATGGAAGTACTCCGCCATGGGCAGCGCCAGGCCGATCTGGACGGTGGCGGAGATCACCACCATTTCGAACGCAAAGAATAGGGAGCGAAGCGACAGGGATAAGAACTCCTGCGCCCAGCGCATCGGAAGGCCGGTCCACAGCCACAGCGTTTCCGCGGCCAATCGCAATTCGACCCGAAGCTGAACAACCTGCGGATCGCCGTGAGAATCAATATGGGGATCCAGGTCCGGATTCGCGATCCCGCGCAGACCCCGGGCATACGGCGACGCGGTAGATTCCAGCAGCGGCGCGGCCAGAGCTCCAATGGCGGCCACGGCCAGAAACGAGAGCTGGAAGCTCGTTTCAAAGATCTGCGCCGGGTCCCAAGCCAGATACGCCAGGGCCACCGCGGCCAGAAGATTCATCACGCGTGCGCGTCGAAAGCAGGCTCGCGCCAGCGTGTAGAGAGTGAATCCGCCGGCCGCCCGCACCACTGGAGCGGAGAATCCGGAGACCAGCGCATAAAGCCAGGCAGCGGCAGCCGTCACTGCGAGCGCGCTTAGTTCCGAAATCGGAATCCAGCGCAGCAGGAACAACAGCACGGCTGCCAGGACGGTTACATGGACGCCTGAAATCACCAGCGCATGAAACGTTCCAGTGCGGCGGAAATCGTCGGTCCATACGCGCTCGAGCCGTGCGGTTTCCCCGATCAGCACCGCCTGAGTCATTCCGACCTCGTAGTCGTTACCCGCATACAGCCGGTCGATCCGGTCGAGAGCCGCCGTGCGCAATGCGAAGATGCCGGCCATAAGCCGCGATCCGCAGCGACCCGGCAGAATGGTCGGTTGCGCGTTGCGCGCCATGGACGCGGTCCAGAAAATGTTGCGGCGTGCGAGATAGGCCGCATAGTCGAATGCACCCGGATTATTGAAGTTGTGCGGACGGCGCACGCGCGCGACTACCTCGATACGTTGGCCATAGGCCAACCTCGCCGGTGCAGCATCCCCCTCATCGGAAGGGATCAACACCTGCGCGCGAGCTCCCGGTTCCAGTTCCAGAGTGAACTGCGCGCGATCTTCGCCGAACACGGTGGGTTCGACCACGCAGCCGGCCAGGAGCACAATTTCGTGGGAGGTCGCGTCGATTTCAGGCGCGGGGCCGGGGCGATGCCAGGCTCCAGCCAGCGCTCCCGCGAAAAACATCGCCAGCAGGGCCGCAGTTCGTTTGATCCAGGCAGAGGCCGGCGGAAGCGCCAGAATCGCCAGTGCGGCCGCGGCCAGACCCGCTTCGCGAGTCGAGAACGGCGCCGCCTGGTCTAAAAGGATGCCGGCCGCGAATGCAACCAGGGGAAGAATCAGCGGTTCACGCACTGGAACATTAGTTTCCGGACGGCCCTAAAACTCTCCGCGCTATCATGAGCTTTTGCGTCTGCTTGCGACCATTCTGCTGGGAACGGTGTCTCTGTGCGCACAACAGACCTCGCTGCCCACGGATGGGTTGAATCACAATCTTCCCCGTTGGATAAGCTTTGCCGGCGACGAGCGGCTGCGCCTGGAAGGATTCACCGGCGGCGGCTTTCAGCTGGGCAAGAACGATCTCTATCTATTGAACCGGCTTCGCTTTTCGATCATCTTGCGGCCCGCCACCTGGTGGAAGATCGTCGGCCAGACGCAGGACGCTCGCGTGTGGGGAGATAACCAGACGCCTCACGGACCGCCCCATCAGGACACCTGGGATCTTCGCCAGGCCTACGCTGAACTGGGGGATCCGGACAAGAACCCGGTAGCGTTGCGGGTCGGCCGCCAGGAGATCAGCCTGGGCGGCGAGCGCCTGATAGGCGTCAGCCAGTGGCAGAACGTGGGACGTACCTTTGATGCCGCGCGTCTCCTGCTGCATTACCGCAAGCTCAGCCTCACGGCGTTGGCTGCCAGCGTGGTAGTTTTACGCGACGGCCAGGTGGGCAGCGCGGATGCCGGCAACAATCTGCACGGCCTGTACGGCTCCGTCGCCGACTGGATTCCCAACTCCACCTTGGAGCCGTATTTTATGTGGCGGCTGCAGCCGAATGTCCGATCCGAGCTGGGTTCCCTGGGCGGCCTGGACATGAAAGTAAGCGGCGCACGCTGGCTGGGCAAGGTGCGCGCGCTGGATTACAACACCAGCATCGTCCTAGAGCGCGGCAACGCCGCCGCCGACCGCCTCAATGCCTGGGCCGGGCACTGGCTGCTGGCATATTCATTCCCCCATGTGGCCGGATCGCCGCGCCTGGTGGCGGAGTATAACTACGCCAGCGGCGACGGCAATCCGCGCGACGGGCGGGTGAACACGTTCCAATTGCTGTACCCCACCGCTCACGATCGCCACGGCCTGGCCGATCAAGTAGGGTGGCGGAACATACGTCACCTCCGCGGCACCGTCGAGATGCAACTGCGGCCCAAATGGACTCTCACTCCCAGCTACAGTGCCTTCTGGCTGGCCGATGCGCGCGATGCCCTGTACAATTCGCAGGGAAACGTGGTGGTGGCCAGGGTTGCGGACGGATCCGCGGGGCGGTGGGTGGGACAGGAGCTGGATCTCGCCGCGCAGTATTCGCTGCTACGCGGCGCACAGGTCGGCGCCGGATTCGCGCACATCTTCCCGGGCACATTTCTCCACCGCGCAACTCCTGGACACGCGTATAACTACCCGTATCTGCAGATCAGTACGAAGTTTTGAATCGCATTAACGGGGGACGGACTTGGCGTACACTTCGATCTTGGCGACGTCCGCCCAGCCGCCAGGACCGTGGCCGCTGCTGGGCATCAGATCGGCGAAACCGATCTCGTCCACCTTGCTGAGATCCGGATCCTTCACCCAATTGCCGGTGGTCACCATGCGCACAGGATCCACCCGCAGCCAGCGGACTTCGCTCACCGGGAATTCACTTTCAATCCAGTCCGTGAGAGATCCCTCCGCGCGATCGCCCACCAGCCAGACTCCCTCCGCCGTTTTGATAAGCGGGTGAACCTGGTGGAGGCCGGACATCTTCGACACCAGCCGGATGCGTGCCAGACCCGTCAGGTCCGCGTAACTATTCTTGTTCTTAAGCGTGAAGGCGCAGGGCGTAGTGCACATGCCGGTCCAGAGATGGATGGGATTCGCATCATCGCCGGCGGCGCCGGTCATCAGCATCTCTTTTCCCGAGGGCCCCAGCAGGTTCAGAGTCAGATCCGGATTGGCAACGGAATCCGCCGGAACCACCTGGTGTTCGCCGCCCGCTGGGCTCTGCTTCCATTCTTCGCGGAAGAACAGCGGCGGACGAGCCGGGCCCTTGCCTTTGCCCTTGGCTTCTTTCGCGGCTCCAGCCGGCCTGGGTTCCTGGGCGATAGCGGTGTAGACCACCCCGAGAACCAATGAGCAGTTGAGAATCGTGAGTGCGACCACGCGTCGTGACATATGTGTAGAGTCTCCTGAACGGCTGCCAGTATAACAAAGCTGGCTGCCATAGGACGCGGGTTGCCATAAAATCAAAGTGGTGCTTCGGACTGCGTTCCTTATCGCGCTGCTTGCTTCCTCCGTCTTCGCGGCGGACTGGACCGAGTACCGCATAGGGCCGTTCCGCGTCGTCAGCAACGCCGGCGATCGCGCGGCCCGCGAGCGTTTGACGCAAATGGAGCAGACCCGCCACGTGCTTGCGGGCATGCTGGGCAAGATCGACCTCGAAACCGTGTGGCCCATCGTTTTAGTGCTATTCCCGAACCAGAAGGAATACGGACCGCACGCGCTGCCGCAGCCGTTCGTGCCGGGAGGATCGTCGGACCTGAGCGCCTGGACGGCCGATACCCCGCAGCCTTTGGATTGGCGTAGAGAGATTGTGCGCCGCTTGATCGCCGATAACGCCGGGTTGCTCTCGGGCGTCACAGTCGCCGCCCTGGAAGATCTTTTTTCGACCATCGAGGTGAACGCGACGCGCGTGAAACTGGGTGCGCGACCGGTAGCGTTACCGGCGGATCGCGAGAAGCAATGGGCCAAGATCCAGTTCCTTGCGACGACCCCGGAGTACGCCGGGCGCTTCCGCGTGTATCTGGCCAATCTCCAGGAAGGTAATGAGGAAAGCGTGGCCGCTCGCAACGGCTTCGGCCTGACGGTCGAAGAGCTGAATCGCCGCGTGGACGCGTACTTCCGTGCGGGCGCCTTTGAACCGTCTCCGGTTTTCGGCGAAGCCCTGAATCCTAATCGCGATTTCATCGAGAAGCGCCTCCCGAAGTCGGACGTAGACGACTGGCTGGCCGAGCTGCAAGCCGCCGGCAAGACTTTTCCCCCTGCCAGTCCGCGCGGCCTGCTGGCGGCGGGCACGGCCGTTGCGCTCGAACAGGCCGCGAAAGAGAATCCGCGATGGGCCGAGCCGCACGTTCGCCTGGCGGAGATCGAGACCAATGCGCTGGTCAAGGTCAGCCGGCTCAAGGAAGCGACCAGGCTCGAGCCCCAGAATTCCGTCTATTGGCAGGCGCTGGCGGAGGCGCAGACCGCTGCCAATCAGCCCATCGACGCGGCCAAATCCTGGGTCTCGGCGGAGCGCACCGCGCGCAGCGACTCCGAGCGAGCGCGCATCCATCAGATCGCGCAGGATGCCGAGCAGCGCCGCATCGATGCCGAGATCGCCGCCAAGAAACGTGAGGCCGATGAGCGTGCGGCCGATCTCCAGCGCGTCAAGGACAACGCGGCCGCCGAGATTCGAGCCGCGGAGGTCAAAGCCAACCGCGAGCAGGGCGGCTTGAAATCCGGCGCGACCCCGGTACCTTTTGCGCAGATCTATGGCGCGGAAACCGTCACGGGGGCCTTAGTCGCGGTCGACTGTCTGAACGGACAGCGCCGGCTGACGATCCAAAACGCGAAGAGTACTGTGAAAGTGCTGATCCGGGGCACGGACGGCCTGAATCCAGAAGACTTCACTTGCGGCGCACAGAAACCGGCTCGCCAGGTTATGGTGGTTCACGATTCAAAGCCGGATGCCAAGTTGGGCACCATCGGAAACGTTACGACCTACGAGCTGCGTTAATGTCCCGGATTCCGCTGCGCTGGATCGCCATTGGTGTATTCATTCTGTCGTCCTCCCTGAACTATTTGGACCGCCAGCTTCTGGCCGCGCTGGCGCCCACGGTGCGAGGCGAATTCCAGTTGAGTAATGAGCAGTATGGACTGGTCATATCGTCCTTTTCCCTGGTATACGCCACCGTGGCGCCCGCCGCCGGATGGTTCATCGACCGCGTGGGACTGAATCTCGGAGCGGGGATCCCGGTGGCGCTGTGGTCTATGGCCGGAGCTGCGACCGCGTGGACGCGAAGTTTCTCCGGATTGCTGGCCTGCCGGACCGTGCTCGGCGCAGCCGAAGCCGCGGGCATTCCAGCCACCGGCAAGGCCAACGCAACGTATCTCGAACCGCGCGAACTGGCGCTCGGGACGGCGTTCAACCAGGTCGGAATCACGCTGGGATCGGTGGCCGCTCCGCTGATCGTGACGCTGATGCAGCCCCGCTATGGATGGCGATCCCCGTTCGCTCTGTGCGGAGCGCTCGGGTTCCTGTGGATCCCCCTGTGGCTATTCACGGCGAAGCGAGTTCCCGCGCGACCGTCCGACGGCAACCCCAGCCGTACCGGCGGCGGCACGCTCCTGCGCGATCGCCGGTTCTGGGGACTCGCACTCGCCAATGCCTTCGTCATGACACTGTATGCGCTGTGGAGCAACTGGACTACGCTGTATTTTGTCCAGGAACGTCACATGACCCAGGACCAGGCCAATCGCGAGTTCGCCTGGATCCCGGCGGTGTTCGCTACCGCGGGCGGATTCTTCGGAGGCGTAGTGACGTATCGCTGGATCCGGGCCGGCATGAGTGTGCTTCGCGCGCGCATGCGCATCTGCTGGATCTCGGCTGTGATCCTGCTCTTTACGGCGGCGGTTCCTCTGATGCCGTATCCGGCCTTGGCCGCGGCCGCCATCAGTTTGAGTTTCTTCTGGACGCTGGCCATCAGCACCAATGTGTACGCATTGCCAATCGACCTGTTTGGACCGGCGCATGCCGGACTGGGCGTGGCGGCGCTGACGTGTTCCTTCGGATTGATGACCGCGTTTCTTTCCCCCTGGATCGGCAGTGTGGTGGACCGTGTGGGTTTTTCGCCGGTGTGCATGGCGCTGGCGGTGACTCCACTGCTGGGAGTCGCTATTTTACGATGGACTGTAGGCGCCAAATGACGATTCGCCCGGCGCGTTTTACGGATCTGGCCGTGATCGCCGCCATCCAGAGTGCTTCGCCGGAAGCTGCCGGGTGGAATCCGCCCGATTACCTCAAACACGATTGCCGTGTGGCCGAGGTTAAAGGCTGTGTCGCGGGATTTCTGGTGATGCGCGAGGTCGCACCCGGGGAGCGCGAAATCCTGAATCTGGCGGTGGATCCCGCGGAACGTCGTACCGGCATCGCCCGCGGGCTGGTGGGGGACGCTCTGGCGCGGGCTAAAGGCGCCTGGTTCCTGGAGGTGCGCGCCTCGAATTCGGCGGCCATCCAGTTATACGAATCCGCTGGATTCAAGCGTGCTGGTCGGCGTCCGGATTACTATCGGGAGCCCGCCGAGGATGCTATTGTCATGAGGTTCTTTTCATGATATTGTCATGGTGCACGGCAGGCGCGGATGCCTGCGGTGAGCGATGGAATGACAGTCGTTTTTGTAAGACCCACCGAGCCCAATAAAACATTTCCTAACGACTCGGCGTGGCCCTCACGCGCCCTGAACGGCGGCGCTTCCAAACATAGAAAGAGGAGAGGTGTCACTGATGGAGCAATATAACGAAGAACTGAAGGCGCACCTGATGGCGACGGATCAGCAATTTCGCACTTTGGCTGAAGAGCATGCCCAGTTCCATAGGGAGCTGGAAATGCTGGAAGCCAAGGAGCACCTGACCTTGGAAGATGAGGCCGAGGAGATCCGCCTGAAGAAGCAGAAACTGCATTTGAAGGACGAGATGAACGCTATTATGGCCCGTTATCGAGCTCAGAAGGTCGCATAGCTGTTCTGAGTACGTTCATTCCTGAAGGCAAGTTGTCAGGTGCGCTGTAAATCTGAATCGAGACCGGATCGCGGAAAGGCGGTCCGGTCTTCGTGTTTTTGACCGATTGCCATCCGCCCGCCGCGATAAGCGGTATAATCCTGTCGTAGCAGGGAGGCGCCCTATGCGAATCTTGCAGGCGCGTTTGGTTGGGCTGGCCGTGCTGGCAGTCGCTGCGGTGTTCCTGGGAGTATGCCCAGGGATGGCCCAGAAAGGGGGCGGCGGTACTGCTGCTCCGAGCCCCGGAAAAGGGACTCCGGCTCCTACACCAACCCCCACTCCTTCGCCTCGCACCACGACCCAGACGCCAAACACTACCGAGACACCTCAGACGCCGCGTCCGATTTGGATCACCGGACGGGTGATGATGTACGATGGCACGCCGCCGCCGGAGCCGGCCACCATAGAACAGGTGTGCTCCTCCAACTCGGTTAAGCCGCAGGGGTATACCGATTCCTCGGGCCACTTCAGCTTTAATCTGGGACAGAACAACGGCATGTTCGCCGACGCCAGCACCAGCAGCTTCGATCTGCCCGGCCAGTTCGGCGGGTTTGGCCAGAATTCATCCAGCAGCAGCGCGGCCGGGGCGGCGAACGGCGCGAACCCGGACTCCATCTATTGGGACTGCGAGCTGCGCGCCCGCCTGCCCGGGTATCGTTCCGAGAGCGTCTCTCTGGCGGGACGGCGCATGCTGGACAATCCGGACGTAGGCGTGATTCTTCTGTATCCGATGGCCGCCATCCAGGGTTTAACCGCCAGCGCCACTTCCAGCCAAGCCCCCAAGGACGCGCGGAAGGCCTACGAAAACGGGCTCAAGGCGGAGAAAAAGAACAAGACGGATCAGGCCGAGCAGGATTTCCGCAAAGCCGTGCAACTCTATCCCCGGCACGCCGCGGCATGGCTGGAATTGGGAAAGATACTGGAGCAGAGAGAGCATTATCCGGAGGCGCGTGCGGCCTACGCCAGCGCACTGGAGGCCGATTCGAAGTATCTCTATCCTTACCAGCAGCTCTATCAGATGGCGCTGCGGGAGCAAAACTGGAAGGACCTGGCGGATAAAACTGATCAACTGGTACATCTGGACCCCTTCGAGTTTCCGGCCGCGTATTACTTCAACGCGCTGGCGCATCTGGAATTGAAAGAATATGACGCCGCGGAAAAAAGCGCGCAGCAGGCTGTTGACGCGGACCGCAAGCACATCAATCCGAAGACCCACTATCTGCTGGGCGCGATTCTGATTCAAAAGCAAAATTGGGCGGGGGCCGCGGAGAGCCTGCGGGCATACTTGAAAGCCGCGCCGAACGCCACCGACAAGGCCCAGGTGGAAAAAACGCTGAGCCAGCTGGATCAGCAGATCGGCCGCGTGCAGACCGCTGCCGAGGATTCCGCCGCGAAACAATAGCTGGATCATCTGTTTTATTGGTCGCGCTATAATTGAGGCTCCCCCGAGATCGCGAGGAACCTTATCATGGACGAAAAAGAACGCGCGCGGGCCCTGGGTGCGACCCTGGGTCAGATCGAGAAGCAATTCGGCAAAGGCTCGGTGATCCGGCTGGGCGCGCAAGCCGTACAGGCCGTGCCCACCATTTCCACGGGATCGATTTCGATCGACGTGGCGCTGGGCATCGGCGGGTTCCCGCGCGGACGCATCTCTGAAATCTTCGGCCCGGAGTCTTCGGGTAAAACCACGGTCGCTCTGCAGGTGGCCGCCGAAGCGCAAAAGGTCGGCGGCATGGCGGCCTATATCGATGTCGAGCACGCGCTCGATCCGGTCTACGCCCGCAAACTCGGAGTGGATGTGGACAACCTGCTGGTCTCGCAACCCGACTACGGCGAGCAGGCGCTGGAGATCACCAACGCGCTAATCACCTCCGGATCGATCGACGTGCTGGTGGTGGATTCGGTGGCGGCCCTGGTGCCCAAGGCCGAGCTCGACGGCGAGATGGGCGACAGCTTCATGGGCGTGCACGCGCGGCTAATGTCGCAGGCCATGCGTAAACTCACCGGGATCGTTTCGAAATCCAATACCTGCCTGATCTTCATCAACCAGATCCGCGAGAAGATTGGCGTGATGTTCGGGAATCCGGAAACCACCACCGGCGGCCGGGCGCTCAAGTTTTACTCCAGTGTGCGGGCCGACATCCGCCGGATCGCCGCCATCAAGGACGGCGAAACGGTTACCGGCAACCGCACTAAAATCAAGATCGTCAAGAACAAGATGGCTCCGCCGTTCCGCGAAGCCGAGTTCGATATTATCTACGGCGAAGGCATTTCCAAGGAAGGCGATCTGGTCGACCTGGGCGTGCAGCACAACCTGATCGAGAAAAGCGGCGCCTGGTACAGCTACAAGGGCGAGCGCATCGGCCAGGGCCGCGAAAACGCCAAGCAGTTTCTGCGCGAGAACTCCGATGTGTTCAAGAAGGTCGACTCGGAGTTGCGCAAGCAGTTGGGATTAGTGCGGGGCGAGCAGCCAGCGGTAGCTCCTCCAGGGGCGGTTCCTCCGCAGGCGGCTGCTGCAACGCGCGTGCGCGGATAACTGTCCCGGCGCACGCAAGAGAGCGTGCGCCACAAACTCCGTCGTTTCATCAGTAAGGCCACGCTGCAACCAGCGCCCCCCTCCTTGCGTCCAATGGAGTGAGGAGAATCCGATCATGAGAGTTGGGAAACTTGGCAGTTTTCTGGCCGTAACGGCTCTGGGGGCCGCTTCGTTTGCATTCGCTTCCGGACCGGCTCCGGTGCAAAAATCGCTCGCGGAGCAAGTCCGCCACGAAATCAACATGTTGCCGTACTACGGCGTGTTCGATGATATTTCGTTCCGCGTGGATGGCGATAAGGTCACACTGCTGGGAGAGGTTTGGCAGCCCGTACTGAAGCAGGAAACGGAGAGCGCCATCAAGCATATCGAAGGCGTCCGGCAAGTGGACAATCAGATTGAAGTCCTGCCTCTGTCGAGCTTCGATGACCAGATTCGCTACAGCGCGTACCGAGCCATTTACGGATTCGGACCGCTGAACCGTTACTTATTGGGCGTGCATCCTTCGATCCACATTATCGTGAAGAACGGAAACATCACCCTGACCGGAGTGGTGGCGAATACCGGGGATCGGGATATGGCCTACCTGCGGGCTAACGGAGTCCACGGAGCTTTCTCGGTGAAAAACGAACTGCGCGTCGAGAATAGCTAAGACGTTTCAACAGCTCGGATCACCCGGACGCAGTCACCCCCCGCTCGCGGGGAGTTTCCGGGATGGATCCACGGCGGCTCAATCGCCTCCTGATCGGGCCGCCGTTTCTATTTCTTTATCGCGCGCAACGCGACACGAGTATATGGAACTCGAAGGTGCGTGTCGCGTGCTGTGCGCTCCGGACGTTATCGCGCACAACAACTTTAGTCGCGCACAATTCAGCCAAATGCGAATATACCTCACCACTTGAGCGCACCGGGCACTGTGCGCTCCGGATTTCAGTCCTGCTCCGAAGTCTAGTCAGTCAGTGCCTGCTCGAAGTCGGCTAACAGATCCCGCCAGTCTTCGATTCCCACGGATACCCGCACCAACCCGTCGGTCACACCCGCCGCGGCCGATTGTTCCTCAGTGAAGCCGGAGTGCGTCGTGGTCTTGGGATGGCACACCAGTGTCTCTACACCACCCAACGAGACGGCATTATAAGCGAGGCGGAGCCTCCGAAGAAAGTCGAACGCCGCGGGCTTGCCGCCGTGCAGCTCAAGAGAAAACATCGCGCCGGGGAAATCGCACTGGGCCTGGTAAATCCGAACCTGGAGGGGATCCTGGAACAAGGTGGGATAGTGCATCTTGCGGACCTTCGGATGCGAAGCCAGCCGCTCGGCAATACGCTGCGCGTTCTTGCTCGCGCGATTCATCCGCAGCCGTACCGTGGGCAGCCGCGACGCCAGCATCCAGCACTCATCCGGCTGCAGTATGTTTCCGAACATGTTGCGCTTCAGGCGCATCTTGCGGACCAGGTCGGGATCTGTCGCCAGCGCGACGCCTCCGATCAGATCGCTGAATCCGGAAAGATACTTGGTGGCGGAATATAGAACCAGATGTGCGCCCAGATCGAGCGGATGTTGAAACGTAGGGCCAAGCAGGGTGTTGTCGACCATCACCAGCGGGGGCTCGCCCGAGCGTGCGGAACCTGTCTTAGTCGCACTAAGGATATCGGTCATGGTCAGCGTGGGATTGGCGGGCGTCTCGATCAGGATCACGCGAAGGTTCGGCGTCGTACGAATGGCGTCTTCGATAGCGGCAGTCTCGCCGGCCTGCACGGCGACGCCTGAAATACCCCATTGGTCCAGAAATCCCTCGATGAGCGACTGTGTGCCGCCGTAAATCGGAACCGTGTAGACGATCGCGTCGCCGGGCCGCATAAAGGTGAACAGTGCGGTAGTGATCGCGGCCATTCCGGAGTTGAAAACAATCGCCGCGCGCGCCCCCCGTTCGAGCGGCACAATCTGGCTCTCGAAAATTTCAGCGTTGGGATGATTGAAGCGGGAGTAAATGAGATCCGGCTGTTCGCCGGGTTTCGGCTGGGCCCGTCCAGCCACCAGGTCAAAGGCGCGCTCCGCCGCCTCGGGGCTCGAGAAGACATACGTAGAACTGCGGAACACCGCGGGCCGGGCCGATCCGACCGATAAGCGTGGATCGAATCCGCGCGTGAGTACTTCCGTGGAAGATCGCAAGCCGGGTTTTTCGTCTGCCATCACTTTGAAGTTTACTCCCCAGTCGAGTGGGGCGGGATTATCTAGGTGGAGCGAGCTTAAGCTTGCAACGGAGGCTTTAGCCTCCGAGTCGATTCGGTGCTGAAGCACGCGTTGCAGGCGGAAGGCCTGCTCCACAAATGGGCGCCCCTTAGTACGTTCGTACATCAGGCGATACCGGAGGTTAAATAGGGACAATTGCTAATTGGGCGTTCTACCCTGCCCTTCTACAATGCAGTTATGAGCGTGCAGGTTAGTAGCAGACCAGGTAAGGGGCAGTACTCGGAAGCGGAGGCAGCCGAGCAGTTAGGAATCTCGGTCATGCAGCTTCGCACTATGATTCGCAGCCATGTGGTGGATAAGGACGAAGATTTGAATAACGTTCCGGCCACGACGTTCCAGCCGTCTGATCTGCTGATCTTGCGGCTGCTCACCGGCATGCAGACCGGCTCCGAGTCGCGATAAGCTGTTGCAGCTCGAATTACTAGAGAACATATTGTTAGAATCGTAGCTTCCTCGAAATCTCGAAGGAGGCTCTCTCATTGGCACAACTCGGTTTTCTCGGGCTCGGCATCATGGGTTATCGCATGGCCGGGCATCTTCTCAAAGCTGGTCACGATGTTGCGCTGTGGTCGCACACGGGCAGCAAGGCGCAGGCGCTCGCAAAAGTCGGCAAGGGCACTGCCTGCGCGATTCCCCGTGAAGTGGCGGAGCGTTCCGACTATATTTTCTATTGCGTCGGCGACACTGCCATGGCGCGGCAGATCACGGTCGGATCCGGAGGCTTGATCGAGACCGTACGGAAAGACGCAATTATCTGCGATTGCAGTTCGATCGCTCCGGCCGCCAGCATCGAGCTGAACGAAGCCTTCGCGGCCAAGGGCGCGCATTTCCTGGATTCGCCCGTGACCGGATCCACGGGCGGAGCCGAAAAGGCCACCTTGACGTTCATGATCGGCGGCGACAAAGCCGTCTTTGAGCGTGCCAGGCCTTACATGGAGATCATGGGCAAACTGTTTTACTATTGCGGTGCGGCGGGCCAGGGCTTGAAAGCCAAGGTCGCCCAGAACCTGGTCGGCGCGAGCATTCTCCAATGCTTCGCTGAAGGCATGGTGCTGGCCACCAAAGCTGGCATCGCACCCGAGCTGATGATCGAGATCCTGGAGAACAGCGCGGCTAAGAGCGGGATCGCGTCCTACAAAGCCCCTTTCATTCTCAACCGCGATTTCACCCCCAACTTCTCCGCCAAATGGATGCACAAAGATGTGGGATTCGCCCTGGAACTGGCGAAATCATTGGACTTACCTCTGCCCGTCACGGCTGTCACCGAGCAGATGTTGCAAGCCACCATCGCCAAGGGCTGGGGGGACGACGATTTCTGCTCCGCAATCCGTGTTTTGGAAGACTGGGCTAAGATCGTGGTGGAAAAGTCGTAGGAAAGTACTATCCTCCCTAACAAATCATGCGAAGCAGTACCTTTGTTAACAATCAAATACAAAGATTTTCAAGATCGTACACAAAAAACTATTGCGTTCCGTATGGAAGTATATTATTATTGGAATCAAGCCGGGGAGGGTAACTCCCACCAAAGCGAGACTAACCTCATTAAAGACCCCTGAAGCAACCTCCCCGGCGCCCCTTAAAAAAGAAGCTCCCCCCAAAGAAACTCTCCAAAGAAGAACAAAGCCAGTTAAGCACCCGAAGCAGTAACCAGTGAGACCAGATGGTATCATCGGAGCGAGTGACTCTTCTGACGCTTCTGGGATCCACTGGATCCATCGGCAACAGCACTCTGGATGTAGTTCGGATGTGGCCGGATCGTTTCGGCATCTATGCCTTGGTCGCCGGACGAAACGTCCAACTGCTGGCACGCCAAATCGCTGAATTCAGACCCCAAGTAGCCGTCGTGGCGGATGAAACCGCACTCCGCGAGCTGCGAGCGATCCTGCAGACGCAGGGGATTCCGGTTCCCGAACTGGCTGCGGGCGCCAGCGCCCGAATCGATGCCGCGATCGCGCCGGAAGCCGGTTTCGTGATGTCGGCGATCGTGGGCGTGGATGGTTTAGAGGCCACCTACGAAGCGGTTCGCCGCAAGAAGCGCGTCGGGCTGGCCAACAAAGAGGTTCTAGTGGCGGGCGGCGAGCTGGTGATGCAGGCGCGACGCGAATCCGGCGCCGAGCTCATCCCAGTAGACAGCGAGCACAACGGCGCACATCAATGCTTGCGCGCGGGCCTTCGCCAGGAAGTTTCGAAGCTGATTCTGACGGCCTCGGGTGGGCCTTTCCGCAGGACACCTCGGGAACAGATGGCGGGCGTGACTCCGGAACAGGCCTTGAATCATCCCACCTGGAAGATGGGCAAGCGGATTACTATCGATTCAGCCACGTTGATGAACAAGGGATTCGAAGTGATCGAAGCCTGCTGGCTGTTCGATTTCCCGCCGGCAGATGTGGAAGTCGTCGTGCATCCCGAATCCAAGGTTCACGCGTTGGTCGAGTATCTGGATGGGAGTGTGATCGCCCAGGTATGCGCCACGGATATGCGGATGCCGATTCAATACGCCATGACCTACCCGGAGCGTGCGGCCGCGCCGGTGCCGCGCCTGGATTGGAGCCAAACCGCGCAATGGAGCTTCGAGCCTCCGGATTTCCAGAAGTTTCCGCTGCTGGGGATGGCTTACGAAGCTATTTCTACGGGTGGGTCGGCGGCTGCGACCCTGAATGCGGCGGACGAAGTCGCGGTGGAGGCGTTTCTGGGCGGAAACATTCCTTTCCCAGGCATCGCAGCGACGGTAGCCGAGTGCTTGGAACAAGTTGCCACACGGCGGCTTGCTTCCGTGGCGGAATTGTTGGAACTGGACCGGGAGTCGCGCCGGGTGGCTCAGCAGGTCATCCGGTCACGTTGGGGAGAAAAAGTTCATACCGGAGTCGCGGCGCGCACGTAAAGTATAGTAGGTAGAGTAACGGGCAAATGGTATCTGTCTTACAAGACTTCTGGTGGTTCCTGGTCCTGATCGGGGTAATGATCCTGCTCCACGAGCTGGGTCATTATCTGGTGGGCCGCTTCTTCGACGTTAAGATTGATGCCTTCAGCATCGGCTTCGGGCCCCGGCTATTCGGTTTTAAGCGCGGCGAGACGGATTTCAAGGTTTGCCTGATTCTGTTCGGCGGATATGTGAAGTTCGCAGGCGAGCAGCCCGGCGATGAGCAGGCCAACGACCCACGTGCCCTGCCCTCCAAACCTCGCTGGCAGCGTTTGTGCATTACATTTGCCGGACCGGCCACGAATGTCGTTCTGGCAGTCGCTCTTCTGACGGGGCTGTACATGATTGAGTACCCGAAGATCCCGATGCCCCCGGACCCCACCATCGGCTACCTCTCAGCGGACGGTGCGGCGGCCAAAGCAGGCATCCGCGAAGGCGACAAGGTGGTTCAGATCGATGGAGTGATGGATCCCACCTGGGAAACCATCACGCTGCGGGAGATCGCCAGCGCCAAACGGCCCATGGACGTTTGGGTGATCCGGGACGGCCAAAGGCTCAATTTCAGCGTGACGCCGGTCTATGACGATAAGCAGCACGTAGGAGTCGCGGGATGGATGCAGGCGAGCGCCGTGGAGGTGAGCGGCTACTGCTGCAACGTGGAAGTAGCGAAACAGGCGGGGCTTAAGAAGGGCGACAGGTTCGTCAGCCTGAACGGCAAGCCCATCCGCACTTCGATGCGGCTCCTCGATTTGATCGCGGGAACGAAAGGGTCGCCAGCCGACCTGGTGTACTTGCGCGACGGGAAGGAATATCACACCACTGTTGCCCCGGTCTGGAGCGACTATCAGGGCAGTAAAGCCTGGCGCATCGGCGCCGGTCTGGAATCTCCGGTGGAGATCGTTAAGCTGCCTTTCCGCGAGGCCCTGGCCGAATCCTGGCACCAGAACGTGCAGAGCACCAAGCTGATCTACCAGTTCCTCCAAGGAATCGCCGAGCGGCGCATGTCAGCGAAGGGGCTATCGGGCCCCATCGGGATTGCCCAACTTTCCGGGCAAGCCGCTCGCGAAGGCCCGGCGGTTTACATCGGTCTGATGGCTGCGGTCAGTCTCAACCTGGCGATTTTCAACCTCCTGCCGATTCCCATCCTGGACGGCGGCGTCATGCTTATGCTGGCTATCGAAATGCTGCTGCGGCGCGACCTGAGTTTGCGGATCAAGGAAGCCATCGTCCGGGTGGGTTTCGTGTTCCTGATGATGGTGGTGGTGTTCGTACTGTATAACGACATCGCTAAAATTTTCCCGCAGGGGTAACCCTGAAGCGGGAGGTCCCGTCTGCCTAACGGAGTCTGTGACACAATAGCAAGGACTCCGGTTTTCTTGCATGCCCCAATCCAATACACCTGATTCGCCCGAGGCGTCTTCCCTCTCCACGGGGGCCGACACCTCTTTCGGCGACATCCTGACTCAATTCGAACAAACCCACCACGCCGGTGGTGAGCGCGTGGAAGGCACGGTGGTGTCGGTGACGCCCGACGGCGTCTTCGTCGATATCGGCCGCAAGATGGACGGCGTGCTGCCGCCTGCACCGGAATTGAAGCCCGGCACCAAGGTCATAGTCTCGATCCGCGGACGCGATGAGCATGGCACCTATCTGCTCTCGACCATCAAGGTCGAGACGCCGCGGGACTGGACCGGACTCGAAGCGGCCTTCACGGAGAAACGCACCATCGGCGGCACCGTTCTCGAAGTGGTGAAGGGTGGCTTACGGGTGGACGTGGGCGTGCGCGCCTTTATGCCCGCTTCGCGCAGCGGCGCGCGTGAGCAGGCGGATCTGGAAAAGCTGGTGGGCCAGCAGATCGAATGCCGCATTACCAAGATCAACGCGGCCGAAGAAGACGTCGTCGTCGACCGGCGCGTGATTCTGGAGGAACTGGAGCGTCAGGCCAAGGAAGAAGCCTTCGGGAAGCTAGAAGAAGGTTCTATCGTGCGCGGCACAGTGCGCTCACTCACCGATTTCGGGGCGTTTGTCGATCTGGGCGGCGTGGACGGTTTGTTGCATGTCTCCGACATGAGCTATGCGCGCAACGTGAAGCCCGGAGAAGTGGTCAAGGCCGGCGAGGAGATTGAGGTCAAGATTCTCAAAGTCAGCCGCGAGACGCACAAGATTTCTTTAGGGCTCAAGCAGCTCTCGCCCGATCCGTGGACCCTGGCAATTTCGAAATATACTCAGGGCTCGCGCATCCGCGGTAAAGTTTCACGCGTGCTGGACTTCGGCGCGTTCGTCGAGTTGGAGCCAGGCGTGGAGGGACTGATCCACGTTTCAGAGATGTCCTGGAGCAAGAAGAATGTCCGCGCGGTCGACATTCTCAAGCCGGGGGAAGTGGTCGACGTGGTGGTATTGAACGTCAATCCCACAGAGAAGAGAATTTCCTTGGGGTTGAAGCAGGCGCTGGGCGATCCCTGGGAAGAGGCCTTGAAGAAGTTTCCGGTGGGCACGGCGGTGGAAGCTCCGGTCACCAGCCTGGCCAAGTTCGGAGCGTTCGTCGAACTGGGCGAGGGGATCGAAGGCATGATCCACGTCGCCGACATCACCGGTGAGAAGCGCTTGAATCATCCCAATGAAGTGCTGAAACAGGGGCAGACCGTCAAGGCAGTGGTGCTGGAGGCCGACAAGGAACGCCGCCGCTTCCGCCTGGGAATGAAGCAGCTGGAGCCCACCAGCATCGACGAATACTTGGCTGAGCACAAGTCCGGCGAAGTAGTGAGTGGGCGCGTGGTTAATATTTCCGGCGATCGCATGAAGGTGGAATTGGGCGAAGGTGTCACCGCGTTCGCACCGCTGCCGGAGCAGCGTCAGGAAGCTTCCGCGGCGGCGCAGAAAGCGGATCTTTCTTCGCTCACGGCGATGCTGACCCAGAAGTGGAAATCCGGCGGCAGCGCGATGGAATCCGGCGAGGGAATCCGCAGCGGCCAGATCCGCAGTTTCAGGATCGTGCAGATAGACCCGGAGAAAAAGCGTATCGAGTTAGAAGTGCAACTCTAAACCATTGACATTGTGCCAGTTACCGCCAGCGCCGTTACCTTTCGGGCGGGCCGCCGTCCAATATAACGTGTAGTGCTGACGTGACTTACGGAGCCGCCTCTTTGGCCCAGAAAGCGGGCTTTCAGACAGACGAGAAGGCGCTCATACGGGCTGCTCAAGAAGGTGATCAGGACGCCTTTGGGCAACTGGTACGCGCCTACGACCAAAGTGTGCTCCGGTTGGCGATGAACCTGATGCGGTCAACGGAAGACGCGCAGGATGTTTACCAGGAAGCGTTCTTGCGGGTATATCGCAACCTGAATAGTTTCCGGTTCGATTGCAGTTTTCACACCTGGCTGTATCGGATCGTAACCAACCTCTGTCTGGACCAGATGCGCAAGCGTAAGGTTCGCAAGGAGGAATCGTCGCAGGTGGAAGGCAGCGACGGGCTGGTGGACCGGATGGACACCGTGCAGGAATCCCGGCCGGAAGGCGATCCGATGCGGAGTATGTTCGCCGGAGAGTTGCGGGAGCGGATCGAGAAGGCGCTGGGTGAGTTGACTGCGAGGGAACGAATGGTATTCGAGCTTCGGCATTATCAGGGACTGAAACTGCGGAATATCGGCGAGATCCTCGGAACCACCGAAGAGGCCGCCAAGAATTGCTTGTTTCGGGCGACGCAGAAGATGAGAGTCGCCCTTGGAGATTTTGTATGAACTCGTGTGAAACAATCCGGACACAGCTGGGGATGCTGCTCTACGGCGAACTGTCCTTTGACGAGGAAGAGATGGTGGACGCGCACCTGGAAGGTTGCGCGAAGTGCCGCGCCGCCCTGGAACGTGAACGGGAGCTGCACAAGGCTTTCGATCAGCTCGAGATCGAGCCGCCCGCGTCAGTTCTGTGGGACGCGCGTCAAAGCCTCCAGCAGCGGATCGCGGCGGAACACGCTCGGCCGGGACAATTCTCGAAAGGGTCGGGCTGGTGGGATCAGTTTGTGGACGCGCTCATGCTTCGTCCCGCCGGTGGAACGGGATGGTTGAAGCTGGCGGGCGCGCTGGCGCTATTGACGGTCGGATACATGGGTGCGCGGCTGGCTCCCGACCTGGGGCTGGGGACGGTGGGGATGTCGGTGGCGGATCCCGGTGCGCAGCGCGTACGGTCTGTAGAGCCGGGTGCTAACGGCGCGATTCAGATTGTTCTCGATGAGACCCGGCAGCGGGTGGTATCGGGCGACCTGGACGATCAGAACATTCGCGTGCTGCTGCTTTCGGCCGCGAAGGATCCGTCCGATCCTGGATTACGATATGAGACGGTAGGAATTCTGAACGATCGGGCCCAGACCGCCGACGTGCGGGACACGCTGATCTACGCGTTGCAGCACGACGAGAACGCCGGTGTGCGTCTCAAGGCCATGGACGGATTGAGACCGTTTGTGCAGCATCCGGAGGTTCGCAAGGCGCTGGCGGGCGTGCTGCTCTCCGACGGCAACCCGGGCATGCGCACGCAGGCGATCGATCTGCTGACGCAGGGAGTGGGCGAAGGCAGCGGCAACGCGCCCGGCAATACTCTGGACCGGGATGTTATCGGAACGCTGCAAGAGCTGATGAACCGGGAGAACAATGCTTACGTGCGGCAGCGCGGGGAGCGCGTGCTGCAGCTGGTCAATGCATCGCGTGATACGTACTAAGGGGAAACGTATTAAATGAAATTGCGAATCGCCCAACGAATGGCCCATCTTGGGATGGCCACAGCCGTGGCGGTCCTGGCGCCCCTGGCCGCCGCTCAAGAGGCGCCGGTAGTGCGCGAAGGCGCTTATTGGGTAGGAAGCATCGGTGATTCCTTCGCGATTGCAGCGCTGCCGTTGCAGGTGAATACGCACGGCAATATCATTGTCCGCAAGGCGGCGGGCGATCAGGTCACCTATCGCGTCCGGCAGCGGGTGCGGGCCGCCACTGAGGACCAGGCTCGCGCGCTGCTGGGCGGCGGGGTGAAGCAGGTAAGCTCGGCGCGCGGACATGTGGTGCTGGACCTCCAGCCGATTTCGGCCGGAAGCGTCAAGACCGACATCGAGATCGGCGTACCGGCGCAAGTACCCACCGTGATTATCCGGACCCAGTTGGGCGGAATCGACGTGGCTGATTTCGATGGCGCGGTCCAGTTGAGCACCGGCGGCGGCCACATTCAACTGGGCAAGATCGGGGGAGCGGTGCAGTGTTTTTCGGGCGCCGGCCAAATAATCATCGAGCGGGCGGGCGGCGCGGTCGAATGCACCACGGTGGGCGGGAATATAGTGGTTCGCGACGCGGGCGGGCAGGTGGCGCTCTCCAATCAGATGGGCGGCAATATCCGCGTGGATAAAGCGACGGGCGATGTCCGGGCGCATTCGGCGCAAGGCATGATCGAGATTGGACAGGCAGGCGGTGCGGTGTTTGCCGATACTCAAGGGGGGTTCATCCAGGTCGGCTCGGCGCGCGGCGTTCAGGCCGAATCGATGGCCGGTACGGTGCGAGTCAAGAACGACGCCGGCCCCATGAACCTGGCGGCCATGGCCGGCGATATTCTGGCTGAGCTGCTCAGCGGGACGCGTATGCAGGACTCCTCCCTGGTAGCTGGCACCGGTGATATCACGGTCCTGATTCCGTCCAATCTGGCTCTGTCGGTGATGGCGAGAAACAGCACGGGAGGAACTCCGCGTATTGTGTCCGATTTTCCGGAGATTCAGGTTACACCGGCTAAATTTTTCCAGGCTCCAATGATCGGCCAAGGCGCGATCAACGGCGGAGGGCCCGTGCTGAATCTGAATGTTTCCAGCGGCGTGATCTATCTTCGCCGGAGGTAGGCTTGGTCGCAAGCAGGCTGAGAATTATGTGGAATAAAATCGCTCTGGTGCTATCGATGACAGCGGGTCTGGCGATCGGCCAGGTTTCTCCCGGGCTGCCGCCACGAGCAGCGGCGTTGCCGGGATCCGGCAGTTTTCTGGGTGTCGGAATTCAGGAAATCGATAGCGATCGCGCCAAGGAGCTGAAAGTCCCGGAGGAAGGCGCCGTGGAAGTGACCCGCATCGCGCCGGACAGCCCCGCCGAGAAGGCCGGTATCAAGACCGGCGACGTGGTGACGGAATACAACGGAGAGCGGGTGGAGGGCATGGACCAATTTTCCCGCATGGTGCGCGAGACCCCGGCCGGCCGTGAAGTGAAAATCGGGATTGTCCGCAACGGCGCGCGGCAGACCGTCACGGCCAAGATCGCCTCCCGTCCCGTCATAAGCGGCCAGTTGATTCCCGCCCCGGTCCAGGAGCCCTTCGAGTTCCGCTTCCCGGATATGCCGCAGAGCCGCATGACATGGCGCAGCGCCGTGCTGGGAATCGAAGCCGAGGCGCTGGAGGGCCAACTGGCAGACTTCTTCGGCGTGAAGGAAGGCGTCCTGGTTCGCACCGTAGCCAGCGGCTCCGCTGCGGAACGGGCTGGCATCAAAGCCGGGGACGTGATTGTGCGGGTGAACGATGCCAGAGTGGCCACGCCCGCGGAGATTTCCGTGCATCTGCGCGGCCAGCGGGGCCGTCCCATTTCGGTCGTAGTGGTGCGGGACCGCAAGGAAATCAATGTGATGCTGATTGCTGCCGCCGGACCCCAGCGCAGCATCGGTGCGATCTGGCGCGAGGCGTGGCCTGCTCTACCAGCGTTCGATATCCCGTAGGCGGACTGCTATTTTTCGAACTAGATCCGTACGGCCCGTAAGGCAAGCGGGGTCCCCAGGTCAGCGGTTATCTCAGCCGGTTTAAGCGATTCACGGGAGGCTCACATCCCTGTATTTGCCTTAAGATTGGACATATGCGCGTAGTCCTGGTGATGTGTCTGGCAGCGGCGGCGTTGGTCGCCCAGAAGGCTCCGGGGTTCGATCCCGGGTTGCTGAATCGAAATGTCGACCCTTGCGCCAACTTTTATCAGTACGCCTGCAGCGGCTGGATGACCGCCAATCCCCTGCCCGGCGATGCGTCGCGGTGGGGCCGCTTCGATGTTTTGCAGGACCGGAACCGGATGGTCCTTAACAACATGCTGGAAGCGGCCGCGGGGGATCGTCCCAACCGCAGCGCCACCGATCAAAAAATCGGCGATTTTTACGCCGCCTGCATGGATGAGAAGAACATCAATGCGCGGGGCTTGGAAGCCATCCAGCGCGATCTGAATCGGATCTCCGTGATTCAGGACCGTAAGGAACTCACGGACTTGGTGGTCTACATGTTCCGGATCGGCTCCTGGCCTTTCTTCCACTTCGATTCCGAGCAGGACGCCCGGGATTCAACGCAGATGATCGCAGGGATAGATCAGGCCGGATTGGGGCTGCCGGACCGGGATTACTACCTCAAGACGGATGAGAAGTCCGTGGACCTGCGAAACAAGTATCTTGCGCATATTCAAACCGTCTTCGGGCTGCTCGGACTGCCGGCAGCGGAGGCGCGGAAGAAGGCCGACGCAGTGCTTGCGATCGAAACCGAACTCGCCAAGGGATCGATCGATCGCGTTTCGCGCCGCGATCCGGAGAAGGTGTATCACAAAATGACCGTCGCGGAGTTATCGGCCCTGGCTCCGGCCTTCGACTGGGCGAGGTTCTTCCAGAATCTGGGCGCTCCGCCGATCCAAACCCTCAACGTGGCGGTGCCGGATTTTGTACGGGCTATGAACAGCGTCCTCGAACAGCAGCCGCTGGAGGATCTTAAGACCTATCTCACCTGGAACCTGGTGCGCGACAACTCTTTGTTTCTACCGGCTCCGTTCGACCAGGCCAGTTTCGATTTCTATGAGAAGACGCTGAAAGGGGCAAGGGAGATGCGCGCGCGGTGGAAGCGCTGCGTGGACTTGACCGATCAGCAGTTGCCGGACGCTTTGGGCAAAACCTTCGTCGAAAAAACTCTCGGAGATACCGGCAAGAAACGCACTCAGCAGATGGTCGCGGCCATCGAGAAGGCCATGGAGAAGGATATACGCGCCTTGGACTGGATGACGCCTGCGACCAAGCAACAGGCCATCGCCAAGCTGCACGGAATCACCAACAAGATCGGGAACAAAAACAAGTGGCTGGACTACGCGGGCGTACAGATCGTGCGCAACGATCCGTATGCGAATACCGCGCGCACCAGCACCTTCGAACTGGCCCGCGCGCTGGCCAAAATCGGCAAGCCGGTGGACAAGAACGAATGGGAGATGAGCCAGCCCACCGTAAACGCATACTACGAGCCGCAGCACAACGACATCAATTTCCCCGCCGGCATCCTGCAGCCTCCCTTCTATGACAATAATCTGGACGACGCCGTGAACTATGGCGCCATCGGCGCGGTGATCGGGCATGAACTGACGCACGGCTTTGACGATGAGGGCCGGCAGTTCGACGCCAAGGGCAATCTGCGCGACTGGTGGACCGCGGAGGACGCCAAGGCCTTCGACCAGCGCGCCGACTGCGTGGTGAATCAGTACAGCGGATACAGTCCGGTGCCGGGCGTGAATCTGAACGGCAAGCTCACGCTGGGCGAGAACACGGCGGACAACGGCGGCCTGCGTATCGCCTACATGGCGCTTATGGACACGCTCGGCGGCAAGCAGCCTCCCAAGATCGACGGGTTCAGCGCCGAACAGCGGTTTTTTCTGGGCTGGGCACAAGTGTGGTGTAACAACACCACTGAAGAAGCGTCGCGCCTGCGGGCACAGACCGACCCGCATTCTCCCGGAGAATTTCGGGTGAATGGAGTGGTTTCGAACATGCCGGAGTTTCAGAAGGCTTTCGCCTGCCGCATCAACCAGCCGATGGTGCGCGGGCCGGCCTGCCGGGTCTGGTAGGCGCTCCGCGAACGCCCCGCTTACTTCAGCCGCGCCGTGCTGCGACAATAGTCCCTATGGACGAACAACCGCAGGCCCGGTTGAGCCTGGCGACAGTGGTTCTGTACGCGGCCTTCGCCGGTCTTCTCATTGCGCAGATCTTCACCATCCGGAGCCTTCGATCCACCGAATTCAGGCTGGCCGCAGTGCAGGCCGACCAATCCAAGGTTCGCGACATGATCGCCGGCGAAATCGCCCAGCTCCACGAAGCCGCGGACCAGGCCGATGCCCAGCGCCAGAAGGCCCTCGACGAAATTCGTGACGAGGTGGAGAAGGCCCGGCGGCAGGCCCGCGGCGTGGCCGGCAAGGTCAAGGAAGAAACCTTGAAGAGCGTGGACGATCTTGCCAGCCGTGTAGGCGTGAGCGAATCCCGGCTTAAGCAGCACCAGGAAGCTGAGGCGCGCGCAGCCACTGAGATCACCAACTTGAAGCAGGCCACCCGATCGGCGCAATCGAATATCACCAGCGTTTCCACCCAGGTCCAACAAGTGCGGACGGAAGTGGCCAATACCCAGGGCCAACTGGAGCACACCATCGCGGACTTGAAGCGTACCACTGGCGATCTGGGCATGGTGAGTGGCCTGATCGCCACCAATTCCCGCGAGATCGACGCCCTAAAGCGCCTGGGCGACAGGAACTATACCGAATTCACGCTATACAAGGGCAAGGACCCGATCAAGCTGGCCGACATCTCGATCCTGCTAAAAAAGGCGGACGTTAAAGCCAACCGCTATACGCTGGAGCTCCATGTGGATGACCGCAAGATCGAGAAGAAGGACAAGTCCGCGAACGAGCCTTTGCAGTTCTACGTGGGCCATGACCGCCAGCCGCACGAACTGGTGGTGAATCAGGTAGGGAAGGACCTGATCGTCGGGTACCTGGCCACGCCGAAGTCGGCAGCCTCGCGCCCCTGACGGCTAGCCTGTTACACTAACGTTTTCTATGGCCATCAGTAAAGAGTTGCTGGAAATTCTGGTCTGCCCGCTGTGCAAGGCGACGGTAGAGTTGCAACAGGACCAGAGCGGCCTGAAATGTGTGGAATGTAAGCGGGTATATCCCATTCGCGACGACATCCCGGTGATGCTGGTCGACGAGGCACGAATCGAAGAATAGAACGCGTGGCGTATTTGCTGGAGCGGCTGCCGTCTGGCTCGCGGATCGCCGTGATCCGTCTGCGCTCCCTGGGCGACTGCGTGCTGACGACGCCGGCGCTGGCGCTGCTCAAAGCTCATCGGCCGGACATTCGCATCGGCCTGGTGGTCGAAGACCGGTTTAGCGCGGTGTTCGAGGGCAATCCGGATATAGACGACATCCTGGCCCCGGCGGCGAGCGCGCTAGCGAAATGGCATCCTCAGATGGCCCTGAATCTTCATGGCGGATCGCGCAGCATGTGGCTGACCCGCGCTTCCGGCGCGGAAATCAAAGCCGGATTCGCGCATCATGCCTACAGTTTTCTATACAACGCGAAGATCCCAAGAGCCCAGGAGATTTTAGGAGAAGACCGTCGCGTCCACACGGCCGAGCACCTGGCATCCGCGATGTTCTGGATAGGCGTGCCTCAGACCGAGATCCCGCGGGCGCGATTATCTGCCGGCACGAGCCCCATCCCAGGCGCGTACTCCGTCCTTCATCCTTTTGCGTCCGAGCCAGGGAAGACCTGGCCTGCGGAACGTTTTATCGCCATCGCGAAACATCTGCGCGACAAGGCCGGACTTGAGCCGGTATTCCTGGCCGGCCCGTCCGACGATCCCAGTGCATTCGCCGGATTTCGTGTGATCCAAAATGCACCCTTGGCTCAGGTCAAGGGTTTGATGGCCGGGGCGCAGCTTTTCATCGGCAACGATAGCGGCCCGGCACACATCGCGGCGGCGTTTGGCGTGCCGGTGGTGGCGATATTCGGGCCCAGCGACCCGGTGAATTGGGCGCCGTGGCGCACCGAAGGGCATGTCCTGACCAATCCGGACGCGATCGAACGCATCACCGTTCAGGAAGTGATCGCGGCGGCTGATGCGTTGAGGGTGCGCGCGTGAGCGAACTCGCCCGGCTGTTGCGCTATTCGCGGAAGTATACGGCGCATCTGTTGCTTTCCGTGATCCTGATGGCGTGTGTGGGCGCGGCCCAAGCCCTCACTGTCATTCTGATAGGCCCTATCTTCGACCGCGTCCTTAATCCGGCATCCGCCGATGCCCCCGTTCTTCTGTTCACCATCCCGGTGTGGAAGCATCAAGTCTTTCTGGACAGTTTCATGCCGGCCTCGGTCCACAATGTCTGGACCATGGTGGCAGCGGGAATCCTGGCGGTGTTCACGATCAAGGGATTGTGCGACTACGCCGGGAATTATCTGGTGAACTATGTGGGCCTGTCCGCAGTCACCGATTTAAGACAAGACGTTTTTGATCGTGTCGTCCACCAGGACGCGCACTTCTTCGAATCCAACTCCACCGCGCGCGTCATGTCGTCCATCATGAACGACCTGGAAAAGATCCAGGTGGCCATGTCCCACATCCTGGCGGATCTGCTGCGGCAGAGCTTCACCGCCGCGGCCCTGCTGCTGGTGGTCCTGCAAACCGACTGGAAATTGGCCTTGGGCAGCCTGACCCTGCTTCCCTTTGTATTGCTGCCTACAGTGCGGCTGGGCCGGCGCATCCGGCGGACCACGCGCAACGCCCAGGACAATGCCGCGGAACTTAATCAGGTACTGCAAGAGACGTTGAGCGGCCATCAAGTGGTGAAGTCCTTCGGCGCCGAGGACATCGAGTCCAACCGCTTCCGCGACCGCGCCGAACGCCTGCGCAGCAGCAATTTGCGCTACGTCGCGCAACAGGCGGTGGCCTCGCCGCTGATCGAATTTTTCGCGGCCATCACTATTGTGGGATTGCTGACCTACGCCCGGACGCAGATCAAGGGCGGCCAGATGAGCACCGGCGAGTTCACCAGCTTTGTGATCGCGCTGCTGGTGCTGTACGAACCCGTGAAGCGGCTCACCGGCATTCATAACATCTTCCAGCAGGCTCTGGGGGCTTCGCAGAAAGTGTTCGAGTATCTGGATCGCGAGCTGCAGGTCAAGGAAGAGCCGGGTGCCGCCAGGCTGGCGCGCTTCGAGAAAGCCATCGTATTTGAGAACGTGAATTTCCGCTACCCGACCTCACCCGAAGGCCTGGTGCTCGATCACGTCGATCTGGAAGTGAAGGCCGGGGAAGTGGTGGCTCTGGTTGGCCCCAGCGGCGCGGGCAAGACTACCATGGCCAACCTGGTGCCGCGCTTTTACGACGTTACGGGCGGTGCGATCCGCATTGATGGAAAGGATCTGCGCGAGCTGAAAATGGCGTCCCTGCGTGACAAGATCAGCATTGTGGCGCAGGACACGTTCCTGTTCAACGACACGGTGGGCGCCAACATCGGTTATGGACTGCGGCACGCCCTACCCGAGCAGGTGTATCAGGCCGCCCGCGACGCCCTGGCCGAGGAGTTCATTTTGCGGATGCCGGAGGGCTACGGCACCATTATCGGCGAGCGCGGGATCAAGCTCAGCGGCGGCCAGCGGCAACGGCTGGCCATCGCCCGGGCCTTGCTCAAGAACGCGCCCATCCTGATCCTGGACGAGGCTACTTCGCATCTGGACACCGAATCCGAGGTGCTGGTGCAGCGGGCCCTGCAAACCCTGATGGCGAACCGCACTGTAATCGTAATCGCCCACCGGCTATCCACCGTGCGGCGAGCCGACAAGATCGTGGTGCTGGACCGCGGGCGCATCGCCGAAACCGGCCGGCACGACGAACTGGTCAATCGAGGCGGCCTGTATCAGAGGCTGTACGAGTTACAATTTGTCACATCCGATATGAATCCGGCAGATCCGCTCATGAATCCGTAAGATGGCAACTCCTTCCATTCGCAGCATGACTGGTTTCGCCCGTGCCCGCCGGCCTTCGGGCGACGGCGAACTGGTGGTAAGCGTGAAGACGCTAAACCATCGCTCGCTGGACGTGCATGTGCACGCGCCCTCGGTGGCGGATCCGTTCGAAAACGCCGTGCGGACGCTGGTCAAGAGCCGCTTGGCGCGCGGGCATGTGGAGATCCGCATCGTCCTTCCACCGGGTGCGGTAAACGGAAGTGCGGCGGCGCTGAACCGCCCGTTGCTCGAAGGGTATCTGAACGCGTTCCGTCAGGCTGCGGCCGAGCATGAGCTGAACGTGCAACCCGATCTGAACGCCGCGCTGCGGATCCCGGGCATGTTCGGTGAGGCGTCCGAGAGTTCGGAGCTGCCGGCTGGAACCGAGTCGGAGATACTCGAAGCGCTGGGGGCGGCGCTCGACGAACTCAATCAATTTCGCGCGCGCGAAGGAGCCGAAATCGCCAGGGAAATGTCGGGGCACAATACGCGGCTGATCGCGCTCGCCGAGGAGATGGAAAAGATTCGGGCCAACGCGCAGGACGTTTTTCAAAACCGCCTCGCCGAGCGCCTGAAGGATCTGCTTAAAGGCGTGCAGCTCGATCCACAGCGGCTGGCCCAGGAGGCAGCGGTGCTGGCCGATCGCAGCGATATCGGGGAGGAATTGGCCCGCCTGAAGATCCACGCCGGACAGCTGGCCATGCTGCTGGAGGCCGGCGGCGAAAGCGGAAAGAAGCTGGATTTCCTGTTGCAGGAGATGAACCGCGAGACCAACACGATCTTGTCCAAGACCAGCGGCGCGGGCGAAATCGGCCTCAAGATCACCGAACTGGCGCTGGCCGCGAAAGCTGCGATTGAAAAAATCCGGGAGCAGTCCTTAAACCTTGAGTAAATCCGCGGGCACGATCACAGTTTTCATCATTTCGGCGCCCTCGGGATCCGGCAAATCAACTCTGGTCGGCGAGCTGATGAAGCGCATCCCGGACCTGTGTTTCTCGGTTTCCTACACCACCCGTCCGCCGCGCGGCCGGGAACGCGACGGCCATGAGTACCATTTCATTACCCGGACTGAATTTGAGCAACGGCTGGCCCACGATGAGTTTCTTGAATCGGCTGAAGTGTTTGGGAACTACTACGGGACCCATCGAAGCGAGCTCGAGCGAGCCAAAAGTGCAGGCGCGGACCTGGTCCTCGACATTGATGTCCAGGGTGCGCGACAATTAAAAGGGAGAATATCCGAAGCGGTATCGATTTTTATTCTTCCGCCGAGCCGCCAGGTTCTCGAAGAGCGTCTGCGGGCTCGGTCTCAGGACTCCGAAACGGTGATTGAGCGCAGGCTCAAGGAGGCCGCGGAGGAAATTCGGAATTATTCGCAGTACGACTACCTGCTGGTGAATCGGGAGGTGCAAGCTTCCACGGATACGCTGGTGTCGATTGTCAGATCCGTACGCAGCCGCCGCGACCGGATGGAGCAGCAGATTCGCCCGATTCTGGAGACTTTTGAAGATGGCCGAAACAAATCTTAAGCAGATCGCACAGAGCGTGATTCCGGACGATCCGGAGGCTAGCGCCTACCGCTTCATCATTGTCGCCGCCAAGCGCGCGCGGCAGTTGCAGAACGGGGCGCGCAGTTTCCTGCCCACCACGTCCAAGAAGCCCACCGTGATGGCCATGGAAGAAGTTCGCCGCGGCCTGGTCCAGTATGAGGACATCGCGATCGACCACATGTTCGCGCCGGTTCCCGAAGAATAAACCGGGGCGTGTTTGGTGACGAACATGCCGGTGACGACGAACGTTGCCCTGGGAGTCGGCGGAGGCATCGCCGCATACAAAGCGGCAGAGTTGGCGCGCGCCCTGATGGAGCGCGGTTTCTCGGTTCAAGTGGTGATGACCCGGTCGGCTGAGGAGTTCGTCCGGCCCCTGACCTTTGCCGCCTTAACCGGTCGCAAGGTGATCACCGGCCTGTTCAGCGCCGCGAGCGCGGAAGACACCTTGTCAAGTGCGATTGAGCACATCCGCGTGGCGCAGGAAAATCAGATCCTGGTGATCGCGCCAGCCACGGCGGACCTTCTCGCCAAACTTGCTCACGGACTCGCCGATGATATTCTGACCACTACGTATCTGGCGTTTACCGGGCCCGTGGTTCTGGCGCCCGCCATGAACACCAACATGTGGAATCATCCGGCCACCCAAGAGAATCTTCGTAGTTTGCGCTCGCGGGGCCACGTGATTGTTGAGCCCGATGAAGGTATTCTGGCCTGCGGCATGGTCGGGCCGGGCCGACTGGCTGAGCCGGAGGTCATCGCACAAGCAGTCGCGAGTGTTGCGGTAGCCAGCTCCAAACGAGATCTGGAAGGCGAAACCGTTCTCATCACGGCTGGGCCGACGCAAGAACCGCTCGATCCGGTGCGGTACATTACCAACCGATCCAGCGGAAAGATGGGCTATGCGCTGGCCGAGGCTGCGGCGGAGCGGGGAGCACGCGTCATCCTGGTCTCCGGACCGGTTGCCCTGGCAGCACCCGCACGTGTTGAATTGATTCCGGTGCGAACTGCCGTCGAGATGCGTCAGGCGGTGATGGATCGCCTGGAGCAGGCGACCGTGGTCATCAAGGCTGCGGCCGTGGCCGATTATCACCGGGCAAATCCGCCCAAGCAGAAAGTCAAGAAGACCGCCGCGCGCCTTTCTCTGGATCTCGATCCTACTCCGGATATTCTGGCCGAGGTGGGCCGCAAGAAGGGCGACCGGCTGCTCATCGGCTTCGCGGCTGAGACCGAGAACCTGATCGAGGAAGCTCGCCGTAAGATGCAATCCAAGAACTGCGACATGGTGGTGGCGAATCTCGTGTCGCAGAAGGGGATCGGGTTTGAATCCGATGAGAATGAAGTAACTCTGGTGTTGCGCACTGGCGAAACCATTCCTGTTTCGCGCATTTCAAAGAGCATCATCGCGCACCGGATCTTCGACGAGATGATGAAACTTCGTGTGGCTCTCCACAGTTCTCGATGAATCGTGATCAACTGCGGGAGCGCTTGAACTTTTATCGCGACCTTGGCGTAGATGAAGTTTATCGCCGAGACAATGTGGGGCAGGCACCTTTGGCGCCTGCCGTGAATCAAGGAGCTACTTTGGCCTCAGTTGCAATACCTTCACTCGCGCCGGAAGGCGACACGCTTCTGAAGATTCGCCAGGATATCGGAGACGATTGCCGCCGCTGCCGGCTGTGCGAGGGCCGGGCGAAGATCGTGTTCGGATCAGGCAATGAGCAGTCCGGCCTGGTATTTGTGGGCGAAGGACCCGGAGCGGACGAAGACGCCCAGGGCTTGCCGTTTGTGGGCCGCGCCGGCCAGCTGCTGACGCAGATGATCGAGAACACCGCGACCAAGGAAGGCATTCCGATCCGGCGTCCGGATGTTTACATCTGCAATGTAGTCAAGTGCAGACCGCCGGAGAACCGAACCCCGCAGCCGGATGAAATGGAAATCTGCGGGCAGTTTCTGTTCCGCCAGCTGATGGCGATCCGTCCCAAGGCGATCTGCGCCATGGGGTCCACCGCGGCGAAGGCCATCCTCGGCACCAAGGACGGGGTCACCAAGCTGCGCGGCAAGTGGCACAAGTGGCGCGACCTTCCGGTGATGGTGACGTATCATCCATCGTATTTGCTGCGGCCCTACAATCAGGACGCCAAACGCGAAGCGTGGGAAGACCTGAAGAAGGTCCTGCACTTTGTGTACGATTGAACTCGCCAATGACCTCGCTTACAAGTGGGCGCGGCCGGTTCATTACGTTTGAAGGCCCGGAAGGCAGCGGAAAGTCCACGCAGCTTCGCATGCTCGGCAAGCGCCTGCGGAAGGCCGCGCTGGATGTCCTCGAAACCCAGGAACCGGGGGGCACGCCCATCGGTCTCCAGATCCGCCATGTGCTTCTCGACGCGAAGAATCGCGAATTGTGCCCCACCGCCGAACTGCTTCTGATGTTCGCCAGCCGCGCCCAGAACGTGGACCAGGCGATCCTGCCGGCCCTGGCGGCAGGACGCACGGTGCTTTCCGATCGCTTCACCGATTCCACCCTGGTCTACCAGGGCGTCGGGCGCGGTCTGGGATCCGAGGTGGTCTATGATCTGGATCGGATCGCCTGCCGGGGATTGATCCCGGATCTTACCCTGGTCATCGACATCGATGCAGAAACTGGTTTAGCGCGCGCCCACCGCCGGAGCGCTCGCGTCGAGGATTCGGAGACGCGCATGGAAGAACAGGACATCGGTTTCCATCGCCGCGTGCGGGAAGCTTATCGCCAGCTAGCCGCCGACGAGCCCCGCCGGGTGCGGCTCATCGACGGAAGCCAGACTCGGGAAGCCGTGGCGGAGCAGGTGTGGGACGCCGTAGCGCTAACGATAACGCCCGGCTAGCTGGTGCCACCGCACAACTGCTAGATCCCAGAACGCGCGAGCGCCCGTCAGCGCACTGACCTTAGTCCCTTCCACGTTGTCCCATCGCACCGGGACTTCCACCACTTTGAATCCGTGGATGCGGGCAATCAGCAGATCTTCCACATCGAAGCCGAATCCGTCCAGCTGCTGGCGGGGAAAGATGACGCGCGCCGCATCTTGGCGGAACAGCTTGAATCCGCACTGCGTGTCGCGAAACGGCAGCCCCGTGGCGGCGCGCATCACCACGTTGAACATGCGCCCGCTGGCCTCCCGAAACGCATCCTGGTGGACGCCGACCAGCGAGCGGTCCAGCGCGCGCGATCCGATGGCGGCTGCGGCCTTTTCCTTCTCCACCGCCGCCAGCAGCTTATCGGCTTCTTCCAAGGGGCTCGAAAGATCGGCGTCGGTCGACAGGATCCAATCGCCCTGAGCCTTCTCCATTCCGTGGCGCACCGAATATCCCTTGCCCCGATTACCGGGATTCTGGAGCAGGCGCGCGAAAGGATGCCGGGCGGCAAACTCCTGGACTACGGCCGCAGTCGTGTCCCTGGAACCGTCATCCACGATCAGAACCTCGACGGAGCCGTGACGCTCGCAGAACTCCGCCATTTTAGGAAGGGTCAGAGGAAGACGGGCAGCCTCGTTGTAGGCCGGGACCACGATCGAAAGCCGGGGCAAACATAATTGTATTCCAGCCGGGTTGGGACGTGCTGCAGTACCGGTCTGTGGCACGATAGTGACATGTCTGATTCGAGCCGCGGCCAACGCCTCCGAAAACTAGTGCAGGAGATCGCCGGTAAGCCGGCGCCGGAGGATGAACAGGAGTCTCTCTTTGAAAGCGGCCTGCTGGACTCTTTCGCCCTTCCCGATCTGGTGAGCGCCATCGAGAAGGAATTCGCCATCAAGGTCCCGGACTCCGATCTGAACCCCCGGAAATTCGATTCCATCGCGCGCATGGACGCCTACCTCGCGGAACACATGTAATGACCGCCTACCTCCACGGATTCGGGAGATATTTACCCGAGCGAGTGGTCGCAAACTCGGAATTGGCCGAGCGCTTGGACCGCACCGGTGAGTGGATCGAAAGCGTCTCGGGAATCCAGGAGCGCCGGTGGGCGGCGCCAGAGACAACTGTCGCCGACATGGCCGTAGCGGCGGCCGAGGATTGCCTGCGGAAAGCCGGCGTCGCGGCGAACACGCTCGGCATGCTGATCGTCGCCAGCGGCAGCGCTGCCCGCGGGTTTCCGGGGCCAGCCGCGGAAGTAGCGGCACGCTTAAGATTGGATTCCACTCCTGCGATCGATCTTCCTATGGCCAGTGCCGGCAGTTTGTTCGGCTTGGCCCTGGCGATGCAGATAACCGGGACGAAAGGCGACGTTCTGGTGGTCGCCGCCGAAAAAATGTCAGCGATTATCGATGACGACCCGAATACCGCGATCCTGTTCGGCGACGGTGCGGGAGCGGCTCTGGTGTCGGCACGGCCGGGCCGTTGGCGAATGCTCGACGCCGCACTTCACACCGACGGCCAATATCGCGAGGATCTGGCGTTCGATGGGACGGGTCCGCTGCGCATGAACGGATTAACCGTGATCCTGCAGGCCGCCCGCAAGATTCCTTCCTCCATCACGGAAGTACTGGGGCGCCAGAATATTTCCGCTCAGCAGGTTGCCGTCTTCCTGCTGCATCAAGCCAATCTCAACCTGCTTACGCGGGTGGCCAAGTCTCTCGGCGTCGCTCCCGAGAAAGTCTTTGCTAACGTGCAGCGCTACGGGAATACGTCATCCGCGTCGATGCTGATAGCGGCGTCGGAGTGGTCGGAAACGAATCCAGAACCCGGGCCGGTTGTGTTTTCCGCATTCGGCGCGGGATTTCACTGGGGTGCGCTCGTTGCGGTTTCCGGCTTCTGACTCCTGACCTCTGACTCCTGACTCCTCGTTTCCGCCACCAGATTGGCAGCCCGCAGCAGGGACTCGAACGTTCCGGCGTCGGTCCACCATCCGTCCAGGAATGAGTAGCTCATGCTTCCTTCGCGAATGTAGGCGTTATTGACGTCCGTAATCTCGAGTTCGTTGCGGCGGCTGGGAACCAGCTCGCGCACTTTCTCGAACACCGTGCCGTCATACAGGTAGATCCCGACGACGGCGTAGGGCGATTTCGGATGCGCAGGTTTTTCCTCGATGCCCAGGATGCGATCGCCCGCCAGTTCAGCCACGCCGAAGCGCTCAGCATCCGGTACTTCCTTGAGCAGGATGCGCGCGCCGCGCTCCTGTTTTTCGAAAGCCTGCACCGCCGGGGCAATGGAACCCTGAATGATGTTATCGCCCAGGATCACGCATATTTTTTCGCCGTCGGCGAAGTGTTCGGCCAGAGCCAGCGCGTCGGCGATGCCGCCCTCGCCTTCCTGGTAGGTGTAGTTCAGATGAGCCAGCCCGAATTCTTTGCCGTTCGCCAACAGGCGCAGAAAATCGCCCGAGTTGCGCCCACCGGTCACCAGCAGGATATCGCGGATTCCGGCGTCCACCAGCGCCTGGATCGGATAGAAAATCATGGGCTTGTCGTAAATCGGAAGCAGGTGTTTGTTGGTGATCTTGGTCAGAGGGAACAGACGGCTTCCGGTTCCTCCGGCGAGCACAATACCTTTCACGAGAGCTCCTTGGGCCGCGGGTGCGGCACCTATTCATCTAAACACAGTGCGAGAAACATCCCGCTGCAGCCACTACTTCATCTCATGGCCCTGTTCAGGACCCGCTCGGCCGCCGTGTATGGAATCGACGCGTATCTCGTAGACGTTGAAGTAGATATGTATCCTGGCACGAATCGCGATTTCATCACTGTGGGAATGCCCGACACGGCGGTCCGGGAGAGCCGTGAGCGGATTAAATCGGCGCTGCTCAACTCCGGCTTCGGTTATCCCAACAAGAGCGTGACCATCAACCTGGCGCCGGCCAATGTGCGGAAAGAGGGCGCCGGATTCGACCTGCCCATGGCGCTGGGGATTTTGGGCGCGATGGGATTGGTGGCGCCCAGCGACCAACATCTCTTTGTCGGCGAGTTGTCGCTGGACGGGGCCATCCGGCCGGTGCGCGGAACGCTTTCGATCGCGGCCTGCGCCCGCCGCCAGAAAATCGCGAACCTGCTGGTGCCGGCCGACAATGCATCCGAGGCTGCCGTGGCTGACGATCTGCGCGTATTCGGCATGCGCCACCTGAGCGAGGTGGTCGCGTTTCTCAACAACCCGGAGCAGTTCACGCCGCACGTGCGCGAAACAGGTTTGATAACAACACTGAGCGCGTCGATGCTTGATTTTGGCGACGTGCGGGGGCAGACCACTTCCAAGCGCGCTCTGGAAGTCGCCGCAGCGGGCGGCCACAACGTGCTGTTGGTGGGTCCGCCGGGGTCGGGCAAAACCATGCTTGCCAAACGCCTGCCGGGAATCCTGCCGCCCTTGACGTTTCCCGAGGCCCTTGAAACCACGCAGGTCCACAGCGTCGCAGGATTATTACCGAAGGGCGCGGGTCTGATGGCAGAGCGGCCTTTTCGCGCACCGCATCATTCGGTTTCCGATGCCGGACTGATCGGCGGTGGCTCCGGCATGCCGCGGCCGGGCGAAGTGAGCCTGGCGCATAACGGCGTGCTGTTCCTGGATGAGCTGCCGGAATTCCCCCGCAATGTTCTCGAGCAGTTGCGTCAGCCCCTGGAGGAGGGCAGCGTCACGCTGGCGCGCGCCCAGATGACTCTGTCATTCCCCTCGGATTTCATGCTGATCGCCGCCATGAATCCGTGCCCCTGCGGCCATTTTTCCGACCCCACCCGCGACTGCCGCTGCACGGGCGGCGTCATTCAACGCTACTTGGGTAAGATTAGCGGTCCGCTGCTCGACCGGATCGATCTGCACATCGAGGTTCCCGCGGTGGCCTATCAGGAGTTGCGCGGCCAACCCACGGGCGCCACCTCCGCCGATATGCGAGCCCGGGTGGAGCGAGTTCGTAACGTCCAACAAGCCCGCGGCTTCTACAACTCGCAGATTCCGGTTCGCCAGCTACGCAAAATCTGCGCTTTGGATGATGCCGGCGAGCGTACTCTCGAAATGGCCGTCCGCCGCATGGGTCTCTCGGCCCGCGCGCATGACCGTATTCTCAAAGTCGCCCGCACCATCGCAGATCTGGACAGCTCAGAGAATGTAAGTGCGAAGCACTTGGCAGAGGCCGTGCAGTATCGCAGCCTGGATCGAAACTACTGGCAGTAGTTACCATATTCAGGTGACCAATTCCGCGCAACTTCTCGCTCAGGCCAGAATCAACCACAAACGTCTTCCTGAACTCCCGGCGACGATCCGCCCGAAAACGCCAGACGAAGGGTATGTTGTCCAGGACGGTCTGGTCGAACGGCTGCTGGCACACTATGGCGGCAGCGTAATCGGTTACAAGATCGCCTGCACCAACGTCACGGCCCAGCGCCAGTTGCACGTGGATGCGCCGTTCTCCGGCCGGCTGCTGTCGGCGTTCTATTTCGAAAGCTCTCCTGAAAAAGCAGCCCGCGTCGAAGCCGGCCAATTCTTCATGCGCGTGGTGGAAGCCGAATTCGCCTTCGAAATGGCCCGCGATCTGCCCTCTGCAACCGCACCGCGCTCACGCGAGGAGATCGCCGCCGCCGTAAAGGGTGTCCTGCCCGGCATCGAAATCGTCGACAGCCGGTTTGACGACTGGACCAGTATCGGCGCGCCTTCCCTGATCGCGGACAACGCCTGCAACGCGGCTTGGGTCAAGGGCCGCCTGGTGGCTGACTGGCAGCATATTGACCTCGCGGCGCAGGCTGTGCGCGTGACGGTAAACGGAAAGGTGCTGCGCGAAGGCAGAGGAAGCAACGTGCTCGGTCACCCGCTTCACGCCCTGGAATGGCTGGTGAACAACCTGAGCGCGCGCGGGCTAGGTTTGAAAGCGGGTCAATACGTCACCACCGGCGTGACTACGGAAGTCTATATGGCGGATCGCGGCGATCGCATCACGGCCGATTTCGGACCGGTGGGTTCGGTCGATTTGGATTTTCTATAGGGGCGGGCGTGCCCGCCCCTACTACTCGACGCGAAATGTCTCGCGCTGTTCAGTAGTCTGGCCGCCGATCTTATCGCGTACCGTGACCACCAGAGTGTAGGTCGCGGACGGAACATTGGGATCCAGGTGCAGGCTCAGCGCACCCGGAACGATTAGTTGCGGATAGAAAGATTCTTTCGATTCCGCGGCGGCCTCCGGCTGCGCGAAAAGTTCCTTGCCATCCGCGTTGAGCACGGCCAATCCATAATCCACGGAAAACTTATGGTTCGCCTCGAATTTGTACCCAACCATTTCAAACTTGGCCCACAGCGTGGAGCCCGGCCGGTATACCACTGGCTGCCGTAGAGCCTCCGCATCGGTCTCATTGCGCAGAAAGCGCAAATTCCGGATCACGAACGTTTCGCTGGGCTCAATGCTCTCCGCGCGCACGTGAAACTCCAGACTGCCGCTAATCTCCGAGCCGGCCAGTTCGTCTTTCACCGTGACCGGGATGTGATAGTTTCCACCCGGGACGAACGAGGGCAAGAGGAACGAGACTACAAATTTCGGGACCCAATTCTTGTCTTGGGTCCGCAGGGATTCATCCAGCCGTCCGGTTCGCGGTGCTTCCACCGCTACGCCCGCCGGATCCACGATCCCCACCTGCCAGGATATTTTTACAGTGCGGTTGTCGCCGGCCTGCTGGCTCTCGAAACCCGCGATCCGGCAACTGAACCACACCGTTTCCCCAGGCAGGAAGTCATGCGATGCAGGCAGCAGCGGACCATCCTCGTACTGGTGCAAGGCCAAGCGTTCGAAGGCCAGCTTGGACTCCGCGGTTAGAACCCGTGCCGTGAACAGCAGCGTCAGGGCGATGATCCAGCGTGGAGCGACCACACTGACTATTTTAAGGCGTCCGGATTAATCGGTGATTGAATGGGCAGATCCGAATCCATCCGCAGCGGAATGTCCACTACCGCGTAGCCTTCGAAGCCAGTTTCGTTGATATCCGGAACCCGAAGTTTGAAGGAAGTAAGCGGCACGTCGAACAGGACGTTCCCCTGTTGTGTCTGCCCCGGACTGATGGTCCTCAGCAGACCAAACCAGTTGTCCACGCCTTCGCCATCGGCTATTTCCCGATACATCTGGCCGTTGTTTCCTTCCAAAGTCAGTAAGGGAATGGAGACGTCCTTGCCGGTGCCGTTGGTGACGGAAATTTTGACCAGCAGGAAACGCTGTTCCGGAGTGCGAATCTTGAACGATTCCCCCAATTGCGTCCGCCAAGCGCTCTCGATCACCGAATAAGTCATCTGTCCCACCGGAACGCGCTCCCCCATGGCGAACTGGGAGCGAGACTCCTGTGCTTTTTGGCAGCCTCCCAGAAACAGGACGAACAGGACGGCGAAGCCAGCCAGCACACACCGGCGAAGTGGTTGGATCATTATGGGAAACCCTTCCTAAATGTACAGGTTGTCTTATTGGCTGTGCAAATGTTCCGCTAGCCGCTCTAATAGCTCGGCTTGACCTCTGACGATCTTTAGGCGCGCGACTTCCAGCGCAAACCACTCGGCTCGATCGATTTCCGGAAATTCCTGCAATTTGCCCGACCCCGGGGGCCAAGGCATGGAGAAAATGTTACTGCGCACGCCAGCGGTCTGGTCGAAGCTGCCTTCTACGGCCCAAGCCGTCACGATTTTGCCAGTCTGGCGAACCTCGCCCAAACGAACGAATTGCCCCGCTAGCGTCACGCCGGTTTCCTCCGCAAACTCGCGTTTCGCGGCGGCCAGTGGATTCTCATGGTCGCCGTACTCGCCCTTGGGGATAGACCAGGCGCCCTCATCCTTGTTTTTCCAGAAGGGACCTCCGGGATGTGCCAGAAGTACTTCGATCCCGGCCCCCGTCCGCCGGAATAACAGAACACCAGCGCTACGTTTGGGCATGATCGAGCTTAGCTGACATGGGTTTTAAGGCCTCGCCTTAGTATTTTCCTCCTATTGTGGTCCTGAGGTTCGTTCCGTAGGCTGGAGGGAGCACTGTAGATCCACAACCAGCTATGTTTCAGGTCGGTCAATCCCTCGGTGACTACGCGATCCTTCAGGAACTTGGAAAGGGAGGATTTGGCCAGGTTTACAAGGTCGAACACACCATCACCGGCCGGCGCGAAGCGATGAAGGTGCTGGCAGCCAGTAATGCAAATGCGGGAGATCAAGCTGAACGGTTTCTCCGGGAAATTCGGCTGCAAGCCAGCCTGAGCCACCCCCATATCGCCGTGGTCCACACGGCTTTCTGGGTCAACGACGACTTGGCCCTGGTGTGCGAACTGCTGGAGGGCGAGTCCCTACAGCAGCTCCTGGAGCGCCAGGGGCCCACGCAGCGGCATGCAATGGAGATCATATCGCAAGTCCTGGACGCGCTGAGCTATGCCCACGCTCGTGGAATCATTCACCGTGACGTCTCTCCCGCCAATATCTTTGTGACCCCGGGTGGAACGGTCAAGATCATTGATTTCGGTTTGGCCAAGGCCGCCACGGACTTGCGCCTCACGAGGGAAGGGTCGCCCATTGGGGCCGCCCACTACATGTCGCCCGAGCAGATCCGGGGCGCGCAGGATATCGACGCGCGTACCGACATCTACTCCTGCGGGGTCGTTCTCTACGAACTCCTGACCGGGAAAAAGCCGTTTGAAGGCGACAACGCGTTCGACATCATGAAGGCCCAAACCGAACAGGTGCCTCCCTCGCCCATGGAGGCGAATCCTCAAATTTCAACGGCCCTGTCTGAGATTGTTCTGCGCGCTCTGGCCAAAAAACCGGAAGCGCGATTCCAATCGGCGGACGCGCTTCTTCTGGCTCTTCGGGAAGTTCCCGCGGAAATTACTCCATCCGTCGCGGCCCGGCCGTACCGTAGAACAATTTTGATCGCGGCGTGCGCGGTTCTCACCATCCTGATCGGCGCTTTAGTCGCGGCGGTGACCACCAGGATCGGCAATGCTCAATCTGACATCAGGAAATCTCTGGTCGCTCCCGCATCAGTCCCGGCGATGGCCGCGACACCCGCGCCGGTGATCGCCCCGCCGCTGGAATCAGCCCCGCCGGCCGCAAACGCAAAGGCCCGGACCACGGCTTCCAAGACGCCGCGTCATAAGGCGTCGCAGACGGACACAGCAACACCGGAAGAGAATAGCGAGGAGAGCGCGCCTGCCCCGGCGAAGACCAGGAATCCTGTCGCCAAACTCGGCAGCGTGTTAAAGCGCATCAATCCCTTCCAGCAAAGCTCTTCAGCGCCACCTAAAGACGACTCGAAGAACTGAGCGCGATCCCATTAGTGCTGCTGCCAGCGGACCAGTGCTGCTTCCGCTGCACTTAGAGCGCCTTCGCTGTCGGCATTCCGCAGCGCGGCTTCGCACAAGTGGATCTGGCCGGCGGTCTCGCGCACCCTCTCCGGCCCGAAGGCTTGACCCCGGTCCACCATCTGAAGCGTTCTCTGATCCTTACCGGGAAGCAGGAGCTGTTCGAAGTTGAGATAAATCAGCGTATCCAGCGCGCCGCTCAAATTCCGCTTCCGGATTCTGCTGGCAGCTTGTTCCAGCGCCTGAAGGATCGACTCCTCGCTTAACCAGGTGCCTCGGTCATCCGGATCTGCAGCCACGACTCTTCCTAAAATGCATGCGTGCCAAAAGCGCGCATCAACGATTCTACTCCAGGGAAGATCCGGAGCGGAAGGTTAAAGATTGGGTTACTCGTAGCGCAGGGCTTCCACCGGATCCAGGCGCGCGGCCTTGCTGGCCGGCCAGATACCGAAGAATACGCCGATGCCTACGCTCACCACAATGCCCAGCAGCACGGCCCACAGCGGCACCAGCGTGGGGAGATTGGGCAGGAAGAAGCGCGTGATCTGCGAAACGGCCCAGCCGAACATCATGCCGATCAGCCCGCCCAGTCCGGTGAGCACCACGGCCTCGGTCAGAAACTGGATAATGATGTCGCCCCGGCGCGCGCCAATAGCCTTGCGCACTCCGATTTCGCGCGTGCGTTCGGTTACCGAGACCAGCATGATGTTCATGACCCCGATACCACCGACCAGCAGACCGATGGAACTGAGCACCACCATTACCAGGGCTACCACCGACGTCACGGAGCGGAATTGGTCCACCAGCTGGTCAGCGGTCGAGATATCGAAGCTATCCGGCTTGTTTAAAGGCACACGTCTTTGCTGCCGCAGCACGGATCGCATCTGGTCGATGGCGGCGGCCAGTTGCCCATCCTTGGCCTGCACCATCAACTGATGCTCCTGGGCCGTGGGAAACAGCTTGTGCATGGTGAAATACGGAACGATCACGCGAGTGTCGTTCTGGCCCGGCAGAGCGGTTGCGGGAGGGTTCATCACGCCGATCACTTCCAGCTGGTGGCCGGCCACCAGAACGGTCTTCCCCAGCGCGTCTTCCTTGCCGAAGAGCTGCTTGTAAATATCCTGGCCGATCACCGTCACGGACATCCTGTGGCGGTCTTCAGCGTCGGTGAAAAAGCGTCCTGCCATCATGTCGGCCTGGCCCGCGGTGGCGTAATATTCGGAGGTGCCGAATAACTGTAGCTGAAACGCATCGTTCCCCTTATAGCGCGCCCGGAAGATGCCGTTGGGCGGCTGCAGGATAGGGCTCACGTGTTCCACCGAGGGGCAGCGTTCGGCGATCGCCTGGGCATTTTCGTAGGAGAGCGGACGGCGCATGCGCTGTTCCGGCGTGCGCCCGCCGCCGAAGCTCGGTCCGATTTTCATGACGATCGCAGTATTGGTGCCCAGACTCCGGATGGCACCCGTCACCGCGCCATCCAGGCCCGTCAGGATGGATCCCACGCCGATGATGGTTCCGGTCCCGATCATCACGCCCAGCAGCGTGAGAAACGAACGCACCTTGTTCTCGCGCAGGGTCGCAAGCGCCAGCCCGATTACCGATACCAGCAGGTTCATGAGATTCCGTTTGCCAACATTAGCTTTCCGCCCGAAGCGCTACAATCGGGTCCAGGCGAGAAGCCCGCCGCGCCGGATAAATTCCGAAGAATAGCCCCACCACCACGGACAGAGTTACCCCGATGATGACGCCGCTGAGCGGAGTCTCCATGGGAACCAGCGTCGTGTTGCGGACGATCAGCGCGATGAGCCACGAAATCGTCACGCCGATCAAGCCGCCAATACCGGCCAGCGTCGACGATTCCACCAGAAACTGGTTCAGGATGTCCTGGCGGCGCGCGCCCACGCTCTTGCGAACGCCGATCTCGCGCGTCCGTTCGCTTACCACCGCCAGCATAATGTTCATGATCACCACTCCCCCCACCACCATGAATACGCTGACAATGCCAATGGCGGCCGCGGCGATGGCGCCCGTTAAGCTGTTCCACGCGGCGATCAGCGTATCCGAGGAAATGATCATGAACGTATCGTCCTGGTCCGGCCGCAAATGTCTCGAAGCACGCAGCAGCACCCGAACCTCGTCTTCCGCTTCCGCCATACGGTCCTTGCTGATCGCCGAGAAATTGTATTGCAGGCCGCTCCTGGCGCCGTATATTTTGATGTGAGTCTGGATGGGGATAGATACGAAATTGTCCTGGGACTGGCCGAACACGCTGCCCTTGGACTTAGCCACTCCAATCACTTGGAACGGACGGCCATCGATTTGAACGGTCTTGCCGATAGGGTCCACATTCGGAAAGAATCGGTTTTTCAAATCCGCCCCGAGTACTACCACTTCCATGTGGCGATTATCTTCGGTATCCGTAAACATACGGCCGGTCTCGATCTCGGTATTGCTGAGAGAAGCGCCGGTGGAGTTGAAGGAGATCAGTGCGACTCCGTCCACCAGGTCGCCTTCAAAAGTCACCTTGACGCCGCGCTGGGAAGACGGGCTCATCTCTTTCACTAACGTGGCCCGGCTTTTCAGGAAATTGTATTCCTCCACAGACAACTGCGGGTTCTTCCGCTGGTACTCCAGAAACTTCTTGGGATCCCAGTTATTGATGAAGGCGAAGCGAACCACCCGGAAGCCTTCGGTTCCCATGGTGGAAGCGCTGGTGGCCACCACCACGTCCATCCCGTGAATCACTGCCATGACGGAAATCAGAGTCGTCGTGGACAGAATGATGCCCAACAGCGTCAGGAAACTCCGCAGCTTGCTGCCGCGCAGCGAATCCAGCGCTACTTTGGCGGCCTCGAAGAAGGAAGCATGGGAATTCACGCGATAAAGGACCCCGAAGTCTTAGGATACGTGGTTTGCACCGCTTAAGTTCCGTTCCGCCCAGTCCAGTACCGTCCCATCCAGCCAGAATCGGGCTTTCCCGCGCGAAAGGAACCCCAAATGGCCTCCGTGATCCACAGCCAGCAGAGTCAGGCAGGGATTGCGTTCAAACGCCGGATGCTCAAAAACCGGGGAAAAGGGGACCATCGGGTCGTCCTTGGACTGGATCAATAGGGCAGGCACCCGGATGTGCTCCAGAAACTGGTTGGACGATTGGGTACGGAAATAGTTAGCCGCCGTGCCGAAGCCGAAAAGGCGCGCGGTGTAGTGGTCGTCGAACTCCTCGATGGTTCTTATCTTGGGCAAGTGTTCCAGAGTATAGACGTCCGGAGCCAATCGATTTTTACGCCGGATGCGATCTTTTAGCCGGTTCAGGAACCGCGCCTGATAGATGAAGTTCTGGGGCCGGCGCAGCTCGGCGACGCAGGCCGCCAGGTCGATGGGCGTCGAAACGGCGCATACGGCGGTCAGCAGCCGGCCCGCTTGCTCCCCCAGTTCCCCGGCCAGCTTCAGGGCCACATTCCCGCCCAGCGAAAACCCGATCACGAATATCGGCAGAGAACTCGCACGGCGGCGCTCGCGCAGGAATGCCAGCAGATCGCTGGTCTGGCCGGCGTGATAGCCGGTGACGGCCAGCTCGTCCGCTCCCCCGCATCCCCGCATGTTGAAGCGGTGCGTCACCCAGCCCCGCTCGAGCGCGGCATGCACCATACTGCGGGCGTAACCGGAGGCGCTAGATCCCTCTAGTCCATGCACCAGGATCAGCTCTCCTCTGGGATTTTCGGCTGGGCGCTGCGAATGAATCATTACCCGGACGCCCGGCTCAGTCTCGTAGATCACCGTTTCCACCGGCCATTGCTTCTCACTCTCCGGACGACGCCAGAAATTCCCGGCGAGCGTGGCCAAGTGTGGATTCCGGAACAGGGGCTTAAAACGCCGGGGTTTAAAGGAGTTCAGGCTTCACCGTCCCGGCGGGCCGAGCGAGCATAGCGGATCTCCGATCAGGATGTTCTGCCAGCTCAGCCCGCGGATGGAGAGATAGTAGCTCTCCGCCAGATTCCGGCCTGAATAATACGCCGGCAGCAGGTACTCGGGATGTGGCGTTAAGTCGAGGTAGGGTTCGTCCACGTGGCCGGTGGCGGCAGTGGCTCCTTCGAGCAAATAATCCGCGGTGAGGGTTTGCGGCGCTCCGGCAAACCAGAGTTGCTTCTGCGACCAATCGCTGATGTTCCAGCTATCCGGCGGTTTTTGAAATGTGCGGGCGTTGGTGGAGACGAACTCCGTAGCAATCGCTCCCGGAAGCCACTGGAATCCTAAGAACCGTCGATGCCGTTGGTGATCGTTCGAGCCCCACCCGGCGTACCCGATGACTCCCGTTTGGTCATAGATAACTTTGTACGAATCGTCCAGGATAACCCGGTCCTTGGGCAGGAGGTTGGCCGCTTGACGGAGCCAGGAATCGCCTTCCTTGATATCGGGCGACTCGGTATCAATCACGAATTTCCCCTGATTGACCGCTTGCATACTGCGATCGATGATAGCTTTGACGCCGCCCAGATCGTACGCCGCCAGACGTGTCACCAGGTACATAGGAAACTCGGGATGGCCGAATTTCGCCTCGCGTTTGCCAAAAAAGGGGTTGGGGAACGGCCCCGCGAGAGGGTGCTCTTTCCCCTGCTTCAGGTCCGAATACAAAAGCGTGAGCTCGCTGTCTACCGCTGCGTAATCCCCTCCCATTCCATTGCTTCCCGGAATCTTCAGAGGAACGCCCGCGGTGGTCACGATGTACAGAACCTGTTCGGTGAGCTGCTTTTGCATGAGACACACGCCAATCGGTCGGGCGATTTCCCGATCGTAATGCGCGCGATCGATCTCCTCCGTCTCGGCGCTACGGATGTGGCAGACATTCTTCGGCTGAACACCTCTTCTGGAACTGTAGTACCGGCCGATATCGCGGGATAGCTGCGAAGCGTCATTCACCACCAGCAGGACATTAGCAACGCTCTGAGCAGCAAGGATTTGCTGAAGCAAAACCAGCATCGCGAGCAGGCCTGTATACCTCCAGCCTCGTTGGCCTAACCTAGCGTGCATGCAATGCTAGTATAACTGTAAGCAATCAGGATCAGACTCCCCGCAAAGGGAGTATGGGACTTCCCCATGGACCTCGATCAGCTCCACACATTTCTCGAGATTGTCCGGCTGAAGAGCTTCTCCAAAGCGGCACAGTCATGTTTTCGCACGCAACCGGCTGTGAGCGCTCAAGTGCGGCAACTGGAGCAGGAACTGAACGCTCCCCTGTTTGAGCGGCTGGGGACTAAGATTGCGATCACGCCCGCCGGACATATTTTCGCCGATTTCGCCGAGCAGATTCTCGCGCTGCGGCGCCGCGCGCAGGACTTGATTAACGAACTGGAGCGGGTGCCTCGCGGAGAATTACTCATCGCGGCCAACGAAGCCACCTGTATCTACGTCCTGCCGCTGGTGTTCTCCGAGTTCAAGAAGCAGTTTCCGAACGTGCAAATCCAAGTGGACCGTTCCTATGGCGCGCGCGTGGTGGAAGCCGTGCTCGACAACCAGGCGGATTTTGGCATCACCCAGTTGCCGGTTGCCGAAAAGCGTCTGCAGGTGGTCAAGATTCACTCCGACGAAATCAAAGCTCTAATGCCCGCAACGCACCCGCTGGCGCTCAAGCCCTACATCGTGCCCAGCGATCTGGTCGGTTTTCCGCTGCTGATGCCCAAAACCGGGGCCACGCGCCGGCGTCTTTCCGTGTGGCTCGAGCCGGTGGAAGACGACATCAATTCCTCCATGGAATTGGACTCGACGGAGATGATCAAGCGCTTCGTGCTGGCGGGGCTGGGGATCAGCTTCCTGGCCGGCACCCACTGCCGGGACGAGGTGGCCTCTGGAAAATTAGCCGCGGTTTCGCTGGGCCCCGAGCCAATGGTGCGGCAGCTTGCGTTAATCTATAGGAAGGACAAGGCTCTGTCAAAGGCCGCCCTGGGATTTATCGAAGTGACCCTCAAGAATGCCGCAGTGGATACCATGGTTCGAGTACCGGCAAAGACAGCCGGGCCCATGGAACGGGTCGCCAAGGCGATTCCGGCGGAAAATTGAGGGAGCCAGGTGAAAAGGCGATGCACCGCGTGACCGTAAAAACTTCCACCATCTTCATCGCCAAGGGCGGCCGGACGCGCGTGTACCGGTCGGTCAGCGAAATCCCCCAGCGCTTACGGAAAGAACTGGAGGAATCCACCAACGGGTTTAATTCCGCTACCATTCTGATCGCCGACCGGCGCGGGCGGAACGAAATCCTGAGGGCCTTGCAAGGCTTGCCCTCGGCCCTTCGCACGCGGCTGGCTGCATCCATGGCCCCCACCCCCAGCGACGCACCGGCGCCCAAGGCGTCGCGGCCTCTGGCTCGCTTTGTGCGGCGAAACTGGCCGGAGCTGCTGCTGCCGGGCGCAGTCGGCTTGCTGCTTTGGGCGGCCCTCAACTGGCGATAAAGTGACGCCGGCGATTAGGTGAAACGCATCGCGTTGTTTGGCAGCAAGGGCCAGCTGGGCGTAGAGCTGAAATCCGAATTCACGAGACGCGGATACGAAGTCGCCTGCTTCGAACGCTCTACCGTGGATATCACGGACCCCGCCGCGGTCGAACGCGCCATCACCGGATGCGATCCGGCCGTAGTCCTGAACGCTGCTGCGTACAACCAGGTAGATGTAGCCGAGACCGAGCCCCTGGCGGCGTTCCAGGTGAACGCGCTGGCGGTGCGTAATCTGGCGATCGCCTGCCGCAATTCGGATGCGCAGCTGGTGCATTTCTCCACCGATTATGTCTTCGACGGCCAGGCCGGCCGGGCCTATCGCGAAGAGGATCCGACCCGGCCCCTGGGCGCTTACGCTGTCTCGAAGCTGGCCGGCGAGCTGTACGCGCGGGCGTATCTCGACGCGCCGCTGATCATTCGCACCTCAGGCGTTTTCGGACCCGGCGGAATGGAAACGGCGCGGGGTAATTTCGTCGAGCTCATGCTGCGGCTCGCTCTTGAAAATACCCCCCAGAACAAGCCCATACGCGTGGTGGAAGATCATGTAGCGTCGCCCACCTATGCACCTGCCCTGGCCGCACGAACAGCGGATCTGGTGGAACGCGGCACCCATGGGATGAACGGCACTTTCCACATCGGCGGCGGCACGCCGATTTCCTGGTTCGACTGGGCAGCCAAGATCTTTGGAGCAGCGGGACTGGATCCGCAGCTCAAGCCTACCAACGAGCGCGAATTTCGCACCCCCGCGCGGCGGCCCAAGTACTCGGCGCTGAGCAACGCGAAAATCGAAGCACTCGGAATCGCGCCGATGCCGTCGCTGGACGATGCTATTCGGGAGTATCTAGGTGCCCGATTGACAGCCACGGATACACGGGAGAAGCGCTTCTAAGGGCTGGACATGCGCGATCACGGACAGGGCGGTGAACGGAGAGCGACCTTCGCTTCCTCCGCTAAGGCTAGCAGTCGGCCCGCGTAATCCAGCGCCCGCCGGCCTACCTCGGTTAGAACCACGGTCTTCGACGAGCGGCAGCGTTCGAATAACGGAACACCGAGTTCGTCTTCCAGCGCTCGGATGTGCACCGTCACGCTGGATTGGCAACAACCCAGTTCGGCCGCCGCGCGAGTAAAGTTGCCCGTCGCGGCGGCCACTTGAAACGTCTGGAGCTTCCTCAAGTCGAGCATGGGTACCAAACTAGGTCGTCTTGGGACTTGCCGAGAGCGAGGAGACTCCGTGGCTGATCACCGGCTCCGACGACATCCCACCTGGCCTCCCGATCGACGCGATCACGTATTCCGGATAAGCCGAGATGCCGTGTTCGTGCAGATCCAGACCATGCTGCTCGCCCTCCGGCGAAACGCGCAACAGGCCCATCGCATTGATCGTCAACATCACCACCATAGCGACCGCGAACGTTGAGAGCGTAATAATCGCGCTGCCGACGATCTGGGCCTTCAGGACGGTCACGCCGCCGCCATAGAACAATCCGGCCAGCGGCGCCGAATTGTCGGGGGCAAAGGGACCGGTCGACCCGTACTGACCCGACGCGAACAAGCCCAGCGACAGCGTCCCCCAGATTCCGCACATTCCATGTACAGGAACCGCGCCGATCGGGTCGTCAATACGCAGGTACTCGAGCACTTCTACTCCGATGACGACTATCACGCCGGCGATACCGCCTAGCGCGATGGCGCCCGTCGGGCTGACCCAATAGCAGGGACACGTGATCGCGACCAAGCCCGCGAGGAACCCATTGACCGTGAAGCTGACGTCCCAGATCTTGCTCCGCATGTAAGCGTAAATCATGGCCGTCAATCCCGCGGCGCACGCCGCTAGGGTTGTATTTGCGGCGACACGGCCGATGCCGATGAAATCCATGGCCGACAGAGTGCTGCCTGGATTGAATCCGTACCAGCCGAACCACAGCAGCAATCCGCCCGAGGCGGCGATCGTCAGATCGTGCGGCATCATGGGCCCGCCTCCGTCGCGCTTGAACCTGCGGCCCATGCGTGGACCGAGAACCAGCGCGCCGGCCAGTGCGATGAAGCCCCCGATGGTGTGCACCACCGTGGAGCCCGCGAAATCATGGAAACTGGTTCCCACCCAAGGCAGGAAGTAGCCGGGCTGACCCATGGCGGCCAGGAAGCCGTCCGGTCCCCACGCCCAGTGGCCGATGATCGGATAGATGAAGCCCGATACCGCGAAGCTGTACAGCAGATCGCCTATCCACGCCGTGCGCCCGATCATGGCCCCCGAGGTGATCGTGGAGCAAGTATCGGCGAAGGCAAACTGGAACAGCCAGACCGCGAGGAACGCGATGCCCGTGCCTTCATAAGTCGCCGGAGCGCCTTTCAAGAAGAACCAGTTCATGCCGATGAATCCGTTGCCATGGCTGAACATGAAAGCGAAGCCCCAGGCGTAAAAGAGAAGGCCGCAGAGGCAGGTATCCACCACGCACTCCATGAGCACGTTCACGGTCTCGCGCGAGCGGCAGAATCCGGCTTCGAGCATGGTGAAGCCGACCTGCATACCGAAAACCAGGAACGCTGCGACCAAGGTCCACACCGTGTTGATCGGGTTGACGATGTCATTACCCTTGAGTTCCGGGTCGGCAGCGTGGGCTCCCATCCCCATCATCTCCGGATGCATGAAGAGTGCCAGAAGGAAGACTAACGCTATCCCCAGGAACTTGCCCATCAGCAGGATCTGCCCGTATTTACGCCATTCCGGTGTCCGCAAGCGCTCTCGTAATCGAGTGAGCTTGCCGGCCATTGATAAAGTATTTGTCATAATGAAAGGCTCCCTTGTGGATGGCTCGCATCCAAGTCTTGTTTGAACTCGAGGAGTTCTCCAGAACCGCGGGACAGGGCGAATGATTCGCTAGCGTGGCGAAAGAGTAGTCTAAGGTCGCTGAAACCCAGTGTCCAATAGGAAATTTTGATGTGCTTGATGGGTTTTCGTGCCTTCCCAATACAGTAATCAAAAGATCGAAGCAGGTTCGTTCCAGAGCGTCAGTGTTCTGACCGGAGCCGCATCGCGGGATCGCGCCGATACCGTCGCTGGACAGCGCGATTCGCGAATACCTGGCCGCCCGAGCAACGGCCGCGAATAAACGCAAATAAACGCCTATTAGAAGCTGAGCGTCTCCCCCACCTTGAGGCTGTAGAGCGCGGCTCCGCCCCCTGCCAGTTCCAGAACGTAGCGAGCCTTCTCATGCCCCCCATAGCTGGGGCAATCGCGCGACGACTTGGAGGTACAAGCCGGAGTGTTCGCCGAGATCTCGACGATCTTCCGGTCGTGATCCATCCAGATAATATCCAGCGGAATGCGGACCTGGTACATCCAGTAGGGAACGTTCCCCTCCTGGGGATGCACGAACAGCATGCCGCGATCTGGGGCGAGCGAATCTCGGAACATCATGCCGCGCATCTGGTCGATATCCCGCAGCATGGTCTCGGCAATCACTGTTTTGCCGTTGGGGAAGGTGATCTCAGTGGCGTTCATATCCCCCACCTCGGTTGCCTTGGGACCGCAGGCGCACAGGAACAAAAAAGACACCGCAAACGCGGCCAAGGGCTTCACCACACTAGAATAGTAGCTGATTGCCGAAGTTTCTCCAGCGGATTCGCCTCACGCTCGAAATGATCAAGTTCGAGCACTCCGTCTTCGCCCTGCCCTTCGCGCTCACCGGAGCGCTGCTAGCCTGGCGGGATGCCGGATTCCCGCGCGAACTGCTGTGGGCCAGGCTGGCGTTGATCGTCCTGGCCATGGTCGCCGCCCGGTCGGTCGCCATGGCGTTTAACCGCGTCCTGGATGCCGATATCGACGCACGCAACCCCCGGACCCAGGCGCGGCATCTGCCAGCCGGGATACTGTCGCGGAAGTTCGCCTGGGGCTTCATCGTGTTCTGGGCGGCGGTGTTCTTCCTGGCCGCGGGCGGATTGAATTCGTTGTGCCTGAAACTGGCGCCGCTGGCGTTGGCAATCGTGATGTTCTACTCCTTCACCAAGCGCTTCACGTCGCTGGCGCACCTGGTGCTGGGATTCTCCCTGGGAATCGCCCCGGCCGCCGCCTGGATCGCCATGCGAGGCTCGCTCGATTGGCGAATCCTCTGGCTGACCGCCGCTGTCACGCTCTGGACCGCCGGATTCGACATCATCTACGCCTGCCAGGATTACGCCTTCGACGTGCAGTCGGGACTGTACAGCATCCCGCGGCGGCTGGGCATCTCCGGCGCGCTGTGGTTTGCCCGCGTGCTGCACCTGGGAATGCTGGCATGCCTGGTGGCGCTGGTCCGGGCCTTCGGACTGGGCGCGGTGGCGGACGCCGGTATCGTCGCCGTGGCGGGACTATTGCTTTGGGAACACCGGCTAGTAAGAGCAAACGACCTCTCCCGGATTGACGCGGCCTTCTTCACCATGAACGGTTACGTCAGCGTGATATTCTTTCTATTCTGGGCCACGGATATCTTTTTAGCCTGAAACAACATGCAGCCCATTTTTGAAGACCCTCGCCTGGAAGCCATCCGCGCCGAGGTCGACGCCGGCGAACGACTGTCGTATCAGGATGGCCTGGCTATTTACCGCACCCCGGATTTGCTGGGGGTCGGCTGGCTGGCGAACCAGGTGCGTGAGCGCCTGCATGGGAACCAGACGTTCTTCAATGTCAACCGGCATATTAACCCGACCGATGTCTGCGTGGCCAGTTGCAAGCTGTGCGCGTTCGGCAAGCAGAAGCGCGATCCCAAGGCGTACACCATGTCGCTCGAAGAAGTCTGGCATAAGGCCGGCGAGGGCTACAGCGAAGCCGTCACCGAATTCCACATCGTCGGCGGCCTGCATCCCGAGCTGACGCTCGATTGGTACTGCCAGATGCTGCGGGGTCTGAAAACGCGCTTTCCGCAGGTGCACCTGAAAGCCTTCACCATGGTCGAGATCGGCTATTTCGCGCAGCGCGGCAAGATCAGCGAGCGCGAAGTGCTCCTGCGGCTGCGGGACGCCGGCATGGATTCGCTGCCCGGCGGCGGCGCCGAAATCTTTCACGATCGCGTGCGGCGCATCATCTGCGATCACAAGCTGACCGGCCAGCAATGGATCGACACCGCCCGCATCGCGCACCAGCTCGGCCTGCATTCCAACTGCACCATGCTGTATGGCCACATCGAGACTCCGGAGGACCGCCTGGATCATCTGCTGCGGCTGCGCGAGCTCCAGGATGAAACCCGCGGCTTCCAGACTTTTATCCCGCTGGCCTTCCATCCCGACCATACGGCGCTCGATCACATTCCGAAAACGACCGGCTTCGACGATATCCGCGAGATCGCGGTTTCTCGCCTGATGCTGGACAATATCCCGCACATCAAGGCGTACTGGGTAATGATGACGCCCCGGATTGCGCAAATCGCGCAGCGTTTCGGCGCGGACGATCTGGATGGAACGCTGGTGGAAGAGCGGATTTATCACGACGCCGGCGCGACCACTAGTCAAAGTCTGCGCCGAGGAGAGTTGACGCGCCTGATCACCGAGGCCGGACGCGAGCCGGTGGAGCGCGACACCCTGTATCGTCCGGTGCAGCGAGCCGAGAACGCGTTTACCGTTCTGGTGTAGTCATGGCTTCCATTTTCGCGGCCAAGGCCTTGGTCCGGACCTGCCCGGCTGCCAGCGAGAGCCGCAGTTGCTGGGCTTCCTTCCTCAGCGCGCCAATCTGGTCCTGTAACGCGCTGGAGGCCGCTTTCCCGCGGGGAGCTTTGGCGACAAATCGGGCTGCCTCCCAGTGCGCTCCGCCGATTCGAGTGTCCGTCGAGAGGCGCACCTCCACATCATCGCCCTGCGGTCCATAAGTGGCGCTGGCGGCATCGGCAGGCAGCATCAGGATCGTCCGCTCGCTTCCATCCTGAATTTCCAGGCGGCTGCCTTCCGCCAGCGCACCCGCGTTCCAGCCGATCACCAGCTGGCCGGCTTCTTCCCGAATGGCCAAAGCGAGCGGCAAGCTGGGCAGCAGCGGCCGCAAGTAGGCGAATGCACCGGCTGGAATCGCCAAAACAACCAAGCACGCCCCGATCAGCTTCCACGCACGCCACGACCGCGGCTCCGGTACCGGCAGCAGCGCCTCCATGTCAGCTTCATCGGAAACTGGCTGGGAGGAGGCATCGCTCACCTTAAACTCCTCATGGCTGCGGATCGCCTGCACGCTTCCGTCAGCCTCGCGCACGAAAAAGCCCGCCCGGCCGCCGGCGATGACCAAAGCGAGAATGCCGTTCTGCTTTTCGAAATCCGCGAGGTCGTCATCGGTGAGAAAGACCTCGCCGCGCTCCCGGCAAACAAAGGTGCCCAGGGGCGACAGTCCATCCGAAGCCCGCGCCGTCAGTACACGCACATCATCTTCATTCCGCACCCCGAACAGCAACCCGCTGGACTGATTCACAGCCCGGTTCATGCGCGGGAGCCATCGCAGCGGAAGCCGGGGCGCCGGTTGAAATCCTTCCCAACGAACATCGCGCAGCAGTTCCGGCAGAAATTCGATCCGCAGCGGGCTCTGGGGCGGACACCACCGCCGATAGTGGACAGTAACCATGGCTTAGATATCAGGACTAAGACCACTAGTCCGACCGATCCTATGACTAGTAGTGGGGCATGGGGCGTGCTTTTCTCACTTGGCCGACAAGGAGGTTACTCGTCTTCCTTCGATTCGGTATTTCCCCGATAGGATCAGACCGATGGCTTGCGGATAAATCCTATGCTCTTCCTCCAGAATCCGAGCGGAAAGCGATTCGGGCGTGTCGTCTGTGAGTACCGGCACCACGGCCTGCGAGACGATCGGGCCGGAATCGAGCCCCTCTTCGACGAAATGCACGGTACAACCGGAAAATTTGACGCCATGCTCTACGGCCTGATGCTGGGCATCGAGCCCGGGGAAGGCCGGCAGCAGGGAAGGATGGATATTCAAGATCCGCTGATGAAATTCGCGAATGAAATGACCGCCGAGAATCCGCATGTAACCTGCCAGACAAACCAGATCCACACGGCTGTTGCGCAGCTCGTCGATCAATTGGCGATCGTAGGCGTCCCGATCGAGACTCTTTGACGGCAGCACGATGGCGTGAAGACCACGCTCCTGAGCCGCGGCGATTCCCGGAGCTTCCGCACGGTTGGAAATTACGACGGCGATTTCGGCGTCCAGGCGATGATGCGCGATCGCGTCGGCGATCGCCAGAAAGTTCGACCCGCGCCCGGAAATCAGAATCCCCAGGCGTTCACTCATACATACTGCACACCGTCGCCGCGAACTACTTCACCAATCTGATACCAACGTTCCCGCAATTTCTTGAGCATCTTCGCGGCTGCCGACAGATCGCGTTTGGAAACTACCAGGATCATCCCGATGCCCAGGTTGAAAGTCCGGCGCCAGTCCTGCTCGGGGATATTTCCGATGTTCCGCAGCATCTGAAACATCGGCAGCACCGGCCACGAACCCACGTCGATCCGCACGCCCAGGCCCTTGGGAAGAATACGGGGCGTATTGTCGGTGATTCCGCCGCCGGTGATGTGCGCGGCGCCCTTGAGGATTCCCCCGTCGTGCAGCGTGCGTAGCGGCTTCAGGTAGCTGCGATGCACTTTCATCAGCTCCTGGGCCAGCGATCCGCCCAAATCTGTGATCCTGGTGTCGGCCCGATGGCCGGCGACTTCGAACAACAGTTTCCGCGCCAGCGAGTAGCCGTTGGTGTGCAGACCTGTTGACGGCAGTCCGATAAGAACATCTCCGGGTCGAATGGTCTTGCCGGTGAGCATCCGCTTACGCTCGACCACCCCTACTATGAAACCCGCCAGGTCGTATTCGCCGGGCGCGTACATGCCGGGCATTTCCGCGGTTTCTCCGCCGATCAGCGCGCAGCCGTTATTGCGGCACCCGCGCGCCATTCCGGATACCACCCGCGCGGCGATCTTTGCATCCAGCTTGCCCACCGCGAAGTAATCCAGAAAAAACAGGGGCAGCGCTCCCTGCACCGCGATATCGTTCACACAATGGTTGACCAGATCTTCGCCCACCGTGGAATGCTCTCCGGTCAGAAACGCCAGCTTGAGCTTGGTGCCCACCCCGTCGGCCGATGAGACCAGCACCGGCTGCTTGTAGCCCTTCAGCAGGTAGCCGCCGCCAAAGCTGCCGATGTCGGTGAGCACCGCGGAACTGAAGGTGCCCCGCGCCATGGCGCGGATGGACGCGACGGCGCGATCCGCTTCGTCGATATTCACGCCGGACTGTTTGTAGCCGATCGGTTTCGCTGAAGGCATGCCTGGAAACTCCTATCATAAGCGATGCTTGGCGTAGTTTTGACATGCCCGGATTTGACACGAAAAGCGCCGTTGTGTATTCTGAAAAGCCGGACCGGGCGTAGGTTGCCCGCATGCTCCACATGCATGTACGGCCGCTCCCGACGCGAAGAGAGGCTGTTTCTTTCCATGTCACTTCTTCAAATTGCTCAGTGGGTACAGGACACTTCGTTCAGCGTGTCGATCCGCGAGTCGATTCTGGCGTTCCCGCTGCTCGAAGGAGGGCATCTTCTGGGCATCAGCGTCTCGGCTGGAACCATCGCTATCTCCGATCTCCGCATGATGGGACTGATCTTCAAGAAGGAGTCCGCTTCAGATGTGTTTCACCAGCTCATCCCCTGGATCACCGTCGGATTTCTGATGATGATCGTCACCGGGACACTGCTGCTGTGGTCGGAACCGGTCAAGTGCTACAACAGTGTGTGGTTCCGCTTGAAAGTGCTGTTTTTGTTCCTGGCCGGGCTGAACGTGCTGATCTTTCACTCTTCCAAGATCTACCGCAACATGCATGAATGGGAATGGTCGGCCAATCCGCCGCGGGCCGCGAAAATCGCCGGCTGGATCTCGCTGATCAGCTGGGGCATCGTGATCATCGCGGGCAGAACCACTGCCTATAACTTCTAAAATACATGTGGCAATCTTTCA